>Ga0307512_10000340_pt1 | contig 67827 bp, 79 predicted proteins | sample 14_EM_MG_FD_200267 | JGI IMG/M metagenome (GOLD analysis project Ga0307512, IMG submission 200267) | Populus trichocarpa ectomycorrhiza microbial communities from riparian zone in the Pacific Northwest, United States - 14_EM | ecosystem: Host-associated > Plants > Roots > Unclassified | place... | reverse complement strand
CCCCCCCATAAGTCAATGCCCCCACAACGACTTCCCATTGAGGCTCCTTCTCCGCGATATCTGCGCCGTCTGCAGCTGGTCGGTCGACTAGCTTTGGCGAGACGTCAACAGCCAAGGAGTCAGAAGCCTGAGCCGCGATAATTGTTGGCATAAGGTCATCGTATGGTTCCACTGGGGCGGTTGCCACTAGTGAGGCTTCAGGTCTTTCGTATCCGATCTCATAGTCGGGCCGTCTAGACGGGCCATCAGCAGGGTACTTGGTGCCTTCCAGGTGTTCGATGACGAAGTCGTAAGCCAAAAGAATTTCTGACCATCTGGCTTGTGTTCTGGAGAGTACTTTGGATGTCTGGAAGTGTTTGAGATTCTTGTGGTCGCACCGAATTAAGATCTTGTAATTGGCGCCCTCGAGGTTATGCCGCCACTGTATTAGTGTTTCCACGATGGCCAATAGCTCCCGATCATGAGTGTCGTAATTCTGTTGGGCTGGAGAGCACTTCCGGGGGTAGAAATTGACCGGTCTGAGAACGCCTAAAACATCGTACTGGGTGAGGATGCCCACAATCACGAATCCACTCGCGTCCGTTTGGAGAATGATCGGCTTAGCCGGATCACAATGCTGGAGCATCGGTGCCTCGGTGGAGGTCCTTTTCAGTTTTCAGAACGCCAACTCGGCTTCCCGAGTCCATTCCAGTTTGGCGGAGCCTTCTGATTTCTTGCCGCGAGAAGTCTCTGAACTCTTTAGTACTTCTGTCTGTGGAAGGGTCACCTTGGCATATTTCCGGATGAATCTTCGGTAGAAGTTTGTGAACACGAGAAGCACTTGGACATCTCTAATTGACTTCGGTGTCGGCCAGTCCTTGATTGTGGCGATGCGGTCCGATTCCATGCCGACTCCATCTGGCGTGATAACAAACCCCAGGAAGCCGACTTTCGAAACCCTGAATTGACACTTCTCGGCTTTGCAGTTGAGGCCGAATTCCCTGAGTCGCTGCAGCACTTGGCGCACATGCTCCTCATGCTCCTTCTCGTTTCTCGAATAGATGAGTATGTCGTCGAGTTAGTATACCGCGCAGTCGTCAATTTATGGCCGTAGGCAATCATCAATGTAAGATTGGAATGTGGCCGGCGAGTTTGTTAGGCCGAATGGCATGACCCGGTATTTGAATTGGCCGCAACGCGTTCGGAAAGCCGTTTTGAATTCATCACCTTCTTGATCCGGATGAGGTTATCAGCACCGCGGAGGTCCAGCTTCATAAATATCCTGGCCTCGCGCACACGGTCAAGCATCTCTGAGATTAATGGAAGGACATAACGATTCTTCACCGTTGCCAGATTGAGCGCGCGGTAGTCAACACAAAGCCTTAACCCTCCATCCTTCTTCATTGCAAAGAGGATTTGCGCTGCTGCCGGTGATGATGATTGCTGAATGAACCCATTGACAAAGTTTGCCTCCATATGAGCCTTCAACGTCCTCAACTCCAACTCCGATAGGTTGTAAATCCACCCATATGGCAAGTTATAGCCGGGCTCCAAGTCAATTGCATGGTCGGTTGACCAATGCGGCGGGAGTGTCTCCACCTTATCTTTGCTGAAAACCTCCACGAATTCTCCGTATGTAGCCAGGATATGTCCTCCATCATCTGTAGGCACCATCTTTGTCGTTGTGCCGGCTCCATCTGCACACGTTAGTTCTCAATTCATAATAGATATGGAGCGGTAGGAGGAATACCCAGGAGCCCGGATTTAAAACGGTTCGCCACAATTGGGCCAAGCCCTGCCGTCCGGTACTCCCTTCATGTCTCGGCGTGCCGGCAGCAGTCATTCAAGGTTCCCTCCTGGACGCTCTTCTGCCGCAACTACCGCCGCTGCTCCCTGCTCACCCCTCCAGCGCCTGGGGCCTATCTCACTCACCATCAGTGATGCCTTCCACGGTCACTCCAAGCAGCCCTGTACAATCTCCCACTGTTAGGAAGAATGTCCCGACGACCTGCTCATTGGCCAGTAGATCGTCAAAGGCAGTTGCTCCGAGTATTGGAATATCTGGGATGCCACCGCCTCCTTCGGAACACGCCTCCTCCCTAGCGGTAGATCCTGGTGCATTTCCGTGGCATTCCTAATGGTCTACCCGGTCCACTGCCAACCCTTCCGCTCCCCCTGGGGTTCGCACAGCCAAAAGTCGACCGCGTTGCCAATCGACATCAGGATTCCTGGACTGGAGGCAAGGCAATCCCAAAACCAAGTCGTAAGCCCGCATGGGCACAACTAGCACCTCCGATCCTTGAACCGGTGATAAGTGCTCCATGTACTGAACCGTGAACGTTGTGTTTCGGCTCTCGCTGGCGTGAGCCATTACTTTGCCGTTGTGGCCTAGAGTCGTAACGTATGCTGGTGCCTCCGCTAGACCAAGCCGTTTTCGCAGTCTCGGTGTCATACAGATGCTCTTTGCGCCGCAATGGATGAGAGCACGCACGCGTTGCATTTCCCCACTTTCATCTCTTATAAAAACCTCATGAATACTATGGGACGTGTCCCGTCTGGACGTGCCCCATAAGTACTGACTTGACAGGTGAGCTTTTGAGCTCTCCATCAACACCCTTGACTTGAAGGCGATCCCATGCGGTTGTATGCTGTCTGTCGTCGCCATCAAAATCTGCATTGCCAACCTCTCGAAACCCAATTCCGCCTCGTCGAACCTCTCCCGTCGGGCCAGATGCCGAGAGAGGCCTATGAGTTTTTTGGCTGTTGATTGTCGAAAGACTTCTGTCGTTTGATTTGGTGTCCTCCGTCCCTGTTTGGGGCAAGGGTCTGGTCCTGCTGTCGCGGTGGGTTACCGCCTTGTGAGTATTTTGAGCAGAAGCTCGCCTTGTGGTTCGGAGATCCGCATCGTAAGCACTCGCCGGTAGAATGTCAGCCTTTGAAGATTTCCATAGAGACCCATGGTGCTGGCGGTAAGCTTGACGATTGCCCTCCGCCGCCTGATTTGCCGTGTTTGTTTGATCCCGATTGGCCGGATTTGCCGCCTCCGGTGGTGTCAGCTGGCTCAGTGATGGATGGCCGGTAGACTCGTTTGCCGCCTTTGGGAGACGAGTCTGTAGGCTGTTGCTGCTGCTGTTGTTGCTGCTGCTGTTGTTGCTGCTGCTGTGGCTTCTTGTTCTCGACATGTGGAACTTCCGAGGTCGCAGCCATATCGAAGGATTCGTCCAAGGTGTCAAATCTGCCGCAGGCGGGCGTCATAGGTCCAACTTTGTTCGTCAGATAGTTGCAGAGGCCTGCCCAGGCAATGTCGTAGAGGACTTCTTCATGCGTCTGTAGATTCCACCCAGCCTGTGTCCAATTAGCTTTCACACGATTCGCATAGGCTCTGACCGAATCTTGTGAAAGTTGTATGTATTCCTGCATTAGCGTAATCACCGCCATGTGTCTTCGGTCCTTATCCCCATAAACCTTGGCCATCTCCTGTGAAATGAGGTCGAAGTCCTGTAGGCATGGGTCGGATCCCGCAGAAAAGTCGCCTGCCCATTCCGAAGGGTCTGTCATCGCCATCTGTCTAAGTGTCGGGTTTTGATGATTACTCCAGGCGTCCAGAAGAGAGATCACGTATTTGCCGTGATCGCGTCCACCGCGTGGGAATAGGTGGCCATGGGAGTTGAAATTCGAGCTTAACGTGTCCAGAAATCGGTCCAGCTTTTTCGCACCGCCGCAGCACCGTACAGGGTCAACCATCTTGGAGATATTCGGTCTTGGGCCTGCAATGCTTCATTAGGCGCGTTCGGCGCGTTTGGCAGCCCATTGGGCCCGTTCGGCAGCCATTGGTTCCCATCCGGCTGCCATCCTCTCCCGTTCGAGTTTCTGTTTGGCTTTCCACTGGGCTTGATTTTCGAGCAGCATTTCCAGCATCAATCGGTTTTGAGTCGCCACGTCTGGACGGTCCTTGTCAGTAATTTGGGAACGGAGATCATCACTATCGTTGTCGATCGAGCTATCTTTGTTTCTTTGACCTCCGAGGTCATCGTAGAGGATATCGTCATCGTCATCGTCAATCTCGGCCTCCAGTAAGACCGTTGGAGTAGCGCGTTTGGTTGTCGATGCCGCTGGCTGCAGAGTGTCATCACTCTGATGGATGTTGGTGACGCGCAATTGAGTTCTGGTAGACTTCTTTGGAGGCATGTTTTTGATAAAACACGTTATTTTGTAGCGAAGCGTCGAAAGGGGTAAATCGCGAGATCCCGTGAGCGAAACATATCGAATTGATTAACTGCGATAATAGTGTAAGGCCGTATATCCGTATATGGCCCCGTATGTGAGTATGTGGAAAGATACGGTTGCACACGTGGATGTGGTAATGTAATGGAGTGGTAGATAGGTAAGATTATCACTAGCGATCCCAGAGATACTGAGTGATCTATATAAGGTCGGCGGTTACCCGGCCCTGGACACATCTCGTGCCATTTGGCGAGAACCTAATCATGACTGCCATTACAATATATAGAAACGATATGTTTGCTGTCAACACTGACTGTATGGATTTTGAGTACAATTGTTGAGTACGCAATGACTGTTAGCATGTCACAAAGATAGGTGTCCGCGGAACATTCACCATTTTGTGTCTGACTTATTCAATAAACAAAGGGTTGCATAGTCACATCCATTCAAAGTGGAAGCATTGCCTGTCTTTATCGTTACAGGGGTGCTACTATCTAAGTAACTGTACTTATTTATATCCTAAAATACTTATAAGTAGATACTAGGTACACGGTCGTAGATCCTATCTCAATTCCTTAGGCGTATTTCCAGACAAAGCTTATTCGTAGTCTGTATAAATCGTATACGTAACAAGGAAAAATATCTATTGTCGTATCAGAAGCTACTAGACGAATAGCAACTAAATTGTATCGTGGTGTAGCATAAAACTGACAGTACATATGACTCGTATAATTAATCTCGATAATCATATTAGCGTTTCTGCAATAAGCTTATTGATAGTACAATCTAAATTGACAAGTATTTTCACAACACTCCTATTCGTTAATCCTTGACAGATCTGGAGTTCAGATACTATCGGCAATATTACGTCTATGCGTAATCTCCCTAACTTGAAATTAGACTTCTAACCTGATCAGGAGAGACTTGTATCGACTAGTTCAGTCTCTTCCATTCTCGTTTTGTGAGTTGAGTGGGAAGTAGTTTCTATTTTCATGTTCTTCGTAAAGAATCTACTAAATCCTTTGCTTTGTGTTTTTTGGATTCGTTTATGAATCGCTCCACTTGATTCAATATATCGTTGCAACGCTGTTCCAACTCAGTATCGGTTTTATCGATCTTAGAATCCTCTTGGAGTGATATTTGAGATGTTTCTAAGCATAGACTATCAATATGCTTAATTAGTCCCGACTCAAGACCTATGGTTGATGCAATCCACCACACACATCGGGCTATGAATATATACTGATACTTCCTAGCGTAATTGATCATTCGTTCCAACGCGTAAACAATAATATCGGTATCGTTCGCAAAGCTAATCGTCATTTGCTTAGGGAGATACTTATCAAAATGCGGTGCTGCCGCTACACAAAGCTAATAGATTTTATATATAATAATAGGTACATATAGGTATCATAAAAACTTAATAATAATTAACGGTTTTCTTTTGCTGGTAGGTATTGCTGTTTGTTCGCTGCTAGAGCCTGTTCTTCTCATTGCCGGGACAATGTGATCTCTTATATGGAAGCTTCTTAGGTGTATACGCATGCGCACCCATATCTTGAATTTCATAATCATGAATGCGATGTGTACTGCGTCTTTTGTGCGCCTGACAGAAAGTTGCCACGAGTTCCCCAAGGTTATCGTCTTCATGCAATGTGGTTTCGAAGCATTACGCTCCTGATAAGAAACAGGCCATCCATTGCATCATATCATATATCAGATCATAACTTCAACTTAGATATCTTGCTACCCGTTTGTGCCAGTAGATGAAACGTTCAACCAACAAAATAGTTGGCAGCGCTTTTCTCAATATAATGCCTCACCTTTAAAGGCTATTAGGCTTGCGTCATGGATTTACTCGGCGACGAACCAAATACTATGTCATTGTAGAATTTGACGCGTCAGCTCGTATATGCGAGACCAACGTTGCAATGCATACTAACTCAAACCAATGAGCAGGGTTGCTTCAGGCCTCATATCATCGGCCAACGTCATAATTCCCTCAGTTACGTCTTGCTGAGGCCGAGACAGTTCTCTAAACCGGGGAGTACCCTGGGTGTTTTTATTGCCAGAGCGATAAGCCTGGAGTCCCACTTCATTGCAAATGACTATCAACTGCTGGTGTTTGTGAGTCGGAGCATGCTCCAGTCCAATCAAACACATCCCGCTAGTTCGGAGAAGTGAACGTGGTTCAATCCAATGCGCTCGGCAGATTTTTACATCTTTTGATCTGGCAGCATTGTTGTGTCATCAAATCAGAATAACTGTACTTCGTATTCTTTCAATGACTTCACTAGACAGATTACCAGTCTATTCAATCGACACACAACTCCTATGAATCCACGCTAAAGGACATAGGACTGGCCAACTGGCGTAACCAAGAATAGGTGTTTTGCATATCACATGACTTAAAGTATAGTGATATGTATTCATAGATTAAATGCAAGAACCATTATTGCTGTTAGGGGAAAACCCCTAACATTCATAACTCAAATGGTGAGGGTCATTGTAAGGACGCATACGCCAGCGTCCGGCTGCATCGGGAAATGGTTGCAAACGTGGACTCGAGTGACTATATATGTAGACCCTAAGATGTATAGGTAAGTTTATCACTAGAGATCTCAGGCTCGTGGTGAGCCGCCTATATGGAATGGCCGCGACCCGGCCCCCGGTCTTGTGCCGCCGTTACATTATCCCTCTCTTCAGGCGCAGACCTCCTGGGCTGCCAAAGCCAGTATAAGAGAAAAGAAGGCAAGGGAAACAAAGAATGAAACAATCATCCTACATACGCAATCGTACGAACTCAATAGTCCCACAACTGATCGGTACAGCTCAATGGCGACCTTTCGGCGGATCCGTCCCACGGGGAAAATCCACCTCCCCTTGACTGACTCCGAAGGTGGTAAAAACCCATGCCGACGCCATTTGTACCAGGCCGAGATCCAATGAAGAGTTGAAGAGGAGAGGGAACCAAGAAAACATCTAAAAGTGATCCCGTCCTCCATATCTCCACTTCCGAACTGAACCAATACTCCTCCGACCCTCCATTCCCGTAGCCCGTATATCTCAGCGTCGGTCATTGTCGCAATCATCAAGGTGGTAGAGCTTCCGCTCATAATTCGGCATCGATGGGAGCTTGCGCTGCCAGCATCGGTGGTAGCCATCAATCGTATACGTCAATCGCGTCTTAATTGTCGATATCTGACACATAAGCTTCTCTCAACTGGTTATACTTACCAAGTTCAAGCGCGCTAGCGCTGTGCTTCCGCAAGCTCTATAGAGTATATCTTGCAGCCAGTAGTCATCGGTAGACTCTCGGTGCGTGTCTCAGTAGACTGCCTCTTGGTGGGCTTTTGACTTGTCGGTAGGACTTGACTGATTTGACACGGCTATTACCCTCTTTTTGAAAATTCGTTGCTCCGCCGATGACTTATAATTATATCGATTGTCATTGTGGCTGCTTAGCAGAGTAATCGTGATTCAGGATTGTAATCGAAATCTGCGATTCGACACGTGATTCTGTTCAGCTTCAGCTTCATCTGCAGAGTAACTATCTTCGGCTTCGGTGCGTTGTTAGTCGACTTCTCTGTGGCTATCTTGGTAGGCAGCTTCGGTAGAATATCCGTTGGCTTCTCGGTAGGCCTCTGGTAAGGTGGTTCGGCATTCCGTTCGGCATGCTGTTCGGCGATAGTTTCTTGATCATTTGGTATGCCATTTGGTAAACATCTCCGTCAGTGGCTTTGTCCGGTTGGGATCCCGGTGATCTGCTCGTGTGATCTCCATGTGAAGTCCTTCGACCGTGATATCCGTTGCTGTGATATCTCGATGATCATCTCTTGGTTGTTATCTCGACAGTCTCTTGCGATGCCATTCGATAGACTATTCGGTACCCTCAGTAATCATCTTCCATCTCGTTCAGGACCAATTCGGTAGCCATATTTGCACTCGTTCAGTATCTTATTCGGAACTTCTTCCGCTCACTGCTCATCATCGCCATCGCCGTCGCCATTGCATCGGTATATCTAACTTGTCAGCATCCCGGTAACCGGTTATACTCACCACACTTTCAATTGCGCTAGCACTCGAGCTCTGCCAATTCCTCGTGAAAAACTTCTGAGGCCCAGCCCATCAGTGATCATTGTTGCAACTTTGGAAGATGCTTCGGTAGTCATATTCGCGCTCAGTCTGTACGGATGAAGCGGGCCTGAGTATCTCCTCCCTTCGTAGATCAGGGCCCCTGAGACGACTTTCCAATTCTTATGCAAGTCCGTTGCGCCCTCCGCTCTACCATTCTGTCAGGTCAGGGTAACCGACCATAGGGATATCGACGATTTTCTGATTCACGTCGGTAGCCACTGATGAGTCGGTAGCCTTGGCTGTCATGATAGCCGGTAGTAATCGTAAGGTTCAATGGTTGTTAAGTTGCTAAAAGTCGTGCAGTTGGTCTCTCATATCCGATCTTGTAATCAGGTCATATAGAGGGTCCATCGGCTGGGTGCCTGTTTCCTGCCAGATGTTGGGTGCTTCGTTCCTGCACTTCCGGTATGGTAATCGTTTGCGGTAGGGGTTGCGATTCCGGTACGGTAATCCCCCCCTTTTGAAAGTCATTGCTCTGCCGATAAGTTATATATCTGCATTCGGTTGCAATTATCATAGCACAAAAGTGGTCTCGGGAAGTGGTCGGAAACCACATAACCTTTGTATAACCATATAGGACTCATACGGCTCCCATTCGGTTGCGTTCATTGTAGATCTTCGTAACTTGGTTGATTGAGGCCGCATACCGCTCAACCTCAGTGATATATCATTGTATGATAAGAAAGCGCAAAAAGGCAGTATACCAGCAGAAAAGTCGTTATATGACTACGGTGTAGAGAAGGCAGGAGAGCGATTCGGGGGAGGTTTGTCGGAAGTTGTAAGACCCGACTTGATGAGGGCTGAAAGTGGATGCATTAGGTGGAAGACCGTATAACAGTAGTCCCAATCGTATAGTTAAATTAAAAAGACGCGCTAGTCTGTTGATAGATCCATGCAATTTGTGTGGTTCATCATGGCCGGGTATCCCTTCATATCTTCTCACCCTCTTCCTACCCTCCTCAAGCAGCATCTTTCAGAGTCGTTGTGTGCAACGGCACGTTCCAGACTTGTAGCAAACCAGGGTGCTGAGATATTCACAGAATTAACAATGTTGAATAATGTACAGTCAATTGCACAAGAGAATTACTCGCTTCCGAGCCAATATCCGTTGATGATTATGTCATTCGATCATTGAAGGTGGTCTGCAAGTCGTGATATCTCTCAAATACAGATCGCACAAATTCGTACGGCTGCTTCTACTCTATCATCTGCATTAGATAAACAATCAACAGAGGATGGAGGCGATGAAGGGTAAATCCAGGAGGCCTTGGCATTAGCGGTTCGCCCACGAATGGACCAAGCCCCGCCGTCCAGTCACTCCCTTCGTGCCTCGGCGAGCCAGTAGCAGTCATTCAAGGTTCCCATGTGGACGCGCCTCTGCCGCAACTACTGCCGCTGCTCCTTGGTCGCTCATCCAGCCTACGAGGGTTACCACTTCTGAGGTATAGCCTCCTTGGTTCCACTCTACCGCAGCTCTAGCAATCCTAATCGCAAGCTCCACACATTGTGGCTAATGCCCGCTCCTGGACGATGCCAGTCGGTTGACGACTGGACAACCGTGAGTTCACTCCTCGCAGGGTCTAGAGGATCAGCAGTCAATTGCCGTCCAACCGCCGCGGATTATTATCAACAACTAGTTCCGAGCTGGAACCCTAAGAGCTCAAAATTTGGATTGCATGCATCTTCCTCACCCGTGCACAGGTGATCTATGAAGTATAAACAGCCTCAAGATCCAGTATTCTCGGTATTTGTGGGCCCCCAGTGCTAATCATTGGGACACCCGATTGCCATCTCGATAGAGAGAAAGGCTGGCGGTTAACGTAGTACCGCAGGAACAATTGCGAATTCGGTCGTTTCCTGGTCGCTTGATAGTGGTTCACGACTGGTGGATGTTCCGAATCGCCGTTAGGTGTCGGGTGCAGGGCATCCGAGTTTGTAGCAGCGTAGGTATTGGTGATTGAATTCGCAGCAATGGTGTTCGCTCGACCAGAATCGACTTCGGTGGAGTTAATTTGAAGGAAAGCATCTTGCTCTATGTAGCACACGCGGTCATTGCGGTAGGTATTCGCCAAAATCTTAGGCGGACATCGAGTATCCGATCGCAATATCTTCATTCTCATCGTAAGCGAGGTTCGCCGTCGCATAGCTTCTCCACCCTAAGTGGACTTTCATTGTGTAGTTGTCTCTGTAGGCGGAATTCGTTCCCAGACAGCCTCTCGTCCGTTGGCGCACTTTGACCGTGAGAGATAGCCTCCGGGAAATGGGAATGCAAGTGCACATGATCGTGCAATGTAACCGTGTTAACTCAAATATCGTCGTCTGGTGACTTCTCTTTGCGTTCTCGTCAGTTGTACGCGTTGAGGGGTAATATAGTCGTTCTCGTCAATCGGGATCTCTGCATTGCTTGGTGCTGCTCAATGGACTGTAGTCGATTGCCATTATGCTCTTTGCGATAAATCGTACGCGATTTCCTCTTGTTGGACGTGTGAAGGAGTTGTCTTTCGACTTGTAGCAATTGTCGACATTGTTGACCTATAACCCGTCTCGCTGCCCAGTGCATCTCCGTAGTTGTACCTGATTGAACAATGAACTTCTGAAAGCTCATCTCTCGTATAATCGATAGGTATCTGGACTCGTGTCGCAGTGCATTGCGCATTGTTGACTTCGTATTCTTTCTCCTCGAAATAGGGGTAAACTCGCAAATCCTGTGAGCGAAACATATCCGTTTACTGAAAAAGCGATAATAGTGTAAGGATACATACGCCAGCGTCTGGCTGCATAGGGATATGGTTGCAAACGTGGACTCGAGTGACTATATATGTAGACACGACGATGTATGGGTAAGATTATCGCTAGAGATCCAAGGCTCGTGGCGAGCCGCCTATATGGAATGGCTGTTACCTGGCCCCTGGTCACGTGCCGCTGTTACAGTCATGCTCCTTGCCCCATCAGAGAAATTAGCTTCAACCGATCATCAAGGATTTTTGATTATGGAGTGTGGATAATTATGGTGCTGTGTAACTGCATTGATCTATAATCACAGCGTTGGCTGCCTTTATGGGCAACAATGCTAGAGATGTGATTGCTACTACCTCCTCAAGATGAGCACCTACAGAGCGTGAATGTTTTTGGGCCATGCCTCGTGAATAATCAAATGGCTCTTCAGCAGTTTACTCCTATAGGCAAAATATTGGCTGCATTTACAAGCAAAATTGCTAGGGACAATATTGCTACTACCTGTTCGAAATGAGGGTCAACGGAGCATCCATGATTTGTGGTCATTTATCTGTCATACTCAAAGGGCTATGCAATGGCATTGACACATAATTGAACTATCGTCAGCCTTGATGGGCACAAATCCTAAGGATGATATTGGAACCACATCTTAAAAATAACTGCCAACACAGCGGCACCAGTTTTTGTGGGGACTCAGTGAGCTCCACAGCAAAGGACTGCACTGCTTGGTTCAAAAATGGAGTTATTAATGGCCAGTCTTCTTTGTATGTCCTTATATTGAACATTACAAATATGTATGGCATGTCTCACAGATCTGACTTCTTTCTTGCTTGGAGCTCTGCAGTCAATAATTAAGAGCCAGCTTTTTACTTTACTACAATGTAACGTTTGACAGCCACTCAATTCAAGTTACCCAGCTTTCAAGGTCCTACCACGATGTCAGATTCAAAATCATGAATTACCTCATTGCTAGAGATTATGATATCTTCCAAAGATGATCCTGTCGTTGTTCGTGATTTGAGGGATGCTTCATTACAACTTATACTCAATGCTTGGTGGGCTTCGATAGATGTAGGCTTGAAGTGTCCTATTGCTAGGCATAATTCTAGTCATGTGTCTATATGGCAATTCTATTTATACTGCAGAATTGAAGAGACTGGCAGCCCTGACATTATATGTATTGTTTGTCATCAGGTTCTTCGCCATCACTCTGAACATGGGACCAGCATAATCGGGAAACACTTGCTGGGGAAAGCACACATCGCAAAGTTACACGAATCGACCATGTCTGAAGTTACTGAATTGACTAGTTCAACAGTTGATGAAACAGCTTTGGCTATACTGACGTGAGAAGGAAGTTGAGGTATTCCAATTGTAAGTTTGCAAAGGAAATTCATATTTGACATTTTGGTTCAATTGATATTGCACAAAGTGACAGACAAAACCCTCCAAACTTGCTGAGAAGGACTTTGATACTGCTAAATATCACCAAGACACCTGGAATTGCTACCTGATGTCAGAATATGTTTCAACCCATATTACAATGAACACTATAACTAACCTCGTGCTATGATGGTCATACAATATGTCACACTGCGAAATGGTATAACCATTGGCCAGCACGCTGCGCATTATGCGCTGTAGGGAGTACCCACTGACAGTGGATGCAGTTCAGCAGCAATTGCCATCAAGAAATGAAGACCCTTGAGCTTGGGACAGGTGGATATTGACGAACAAATTGCCCATAACGTCAGTCATTGTTTACCATATGCATCCCTTTTGGGCATCGCAAGAAGTACAACTTGGTTTTGATCAGATTAATTGGACATTCTTTTGCTATTTGGAAAGTTAATTAAAGATAATCGATCACGAGTCTACTGACTGGAGCATGGGAATCGATACATTTGAATCAAGTTCATGATTGCATTGAGCGTGTCAATTGCCATTTACTTGGAATTACAACTGATAATGCGTTCTCAAATCATTCAATGACACATGATTTATAATCATCGCTTGAGGCCTGCAGAATCGAGCAGCCTGCATTGAGAAACCACATACCATTCATTGCACATGTCATTCAGCTTGCTCTAGGTGTATACATAAGTAGTCTGGGAGTGAATGGCAATGCCAAGACTTGGGAAGCCCAGGAGTGCGATTAGCAATTTGGGTAGAATAAAAGCACAGTCATTGGGAAGAGTCAAAGACGTCGAAAAGAGGGCAATGATTGAATCAACACTGTATCTGGAAGGGGATCAGGTTTAGCAAAGATAATTGGGAACGTATATATTTCAAGATATTTTGAAAGTCCTGAAACTGTCCTTCCAATAGGAGAGAATACATAAGGTATTGACTACACTAACACCAGTTTGTTTAATCAAGTTCATTGACTGTCAACAAGCCACAGTGAAAATTGCAGTACTACCAATTATGGATGTCAAGACACATTGGAATGCGACACTGGAGTTGCTTGACTGGGCTTACCAATTACGAGAATGCACCTTCAAGCAGCTCCAGATTACACAGTACAGTGATTACTGGCCACACTATACAACACAAGATGAATGGACCACCGTCAAGGCTATCATGGAAGTGTTATGGCCATTCCTCCACTGCACGCTGTGGATGTCAAAAAGACATACTGTTACTCTGCATCACGTCATCGCTGTCTACAATGAGACATTCAATCACATGGACAACATCATTCAAGCTTTAGGTAAGAAGAAGGCTCTGTGGAAGGAAGACTTATTCATTGCTGTGAAGTGTGCGCACAAGAAGCTGTCAGAATATTATCCTGACAGTACTCTTACGATGGATATGCTGTTCAGTTCAACACATATCTTGTATCTTTCCCGGCAGTGGCAATCATTGATAAAGTGATGCAAGGGGATCAATATTACTCCTGGGGACGAGACTTCATACACTGCCCAATACCAGATGGAGTGTTGTATGTGTGTGGAGAACAGATCCTGCGCCAAACAGTAACGATTGCCTGCCATTTCACCTAAACTGTACCGATTAACAATCTTTTCTTTTCCGCCATGGCTTCAAGATCGGGTCAATCTTGCTACAATCCATATGATTTGTCTTCTGATGATGAAGAAGACTTAGTACCAAACAATGTGGCCAAAACGATGCCCAGATCAATCAATCGCACAGTACACCTACTGACAGCCGCAATACTCTAGTTGACTTCCCATCCCGAATCACCACAGAACTGGAGTCATATCAACCCGGATTATAATGACTATGACTCCGACCATACAGCGATCACATCAGCAAAATGTATTTTAGTCACTGGAAGCCTCCAGGAGTGTCTGAGAGGATGTGGATTATAAACTCAGAAGCGTCATTTTCAGGAGAGTATCAGACCCTAGGAGGGCATTCCGGGCGGCCTTGGGAGTAACTGGGATCTCTGATGACGGGTACAGGAGTACCATGGGAGTGATTGTAAAAAGTTTGGGAACACTTCGGAGCGCTGGAGAGAACTTTGGGTGCACGCGGGAGTGTCGCCAAACCAACATGGGAATCACAAGTGATCTCTGACAGATGCCTGGGATCTTATGGATATTCATTCAAAAGACTGCAGGTGTGATCTGAGACTCTCCGGATGTACACAAGCAATCAATTTCCCTCAACCGGGAATCTGATACATGGATTATTGTTTATTATCCCTTCTGAGTCATACTAGCAATCATCGTCTTCAACATGGTAGTTGTTGCGTCGCTATGTTAAGGAACCAAAGAAAACGGCAAGTGATTCAAACATACACTGAGGTACACCAGAACAATATCCTGACTAAGCGATCGAATGATATCACTCAAACATGGTGTCAACCTCATCCACTCCATCTCCCATCTCATCAGGTCCAACGAATGCAGGAACACACAATTCATCAACGGCACAAAGACGCTGGAGGCGCTCCTTGCATTTGCTGCTTATTAGTACCAGGCCAGTGGATGAAATTGAATTCCAATGTCGTTTGGCTGAATTTGTGATATATAACAAAGGTGTAATGAGATGTTAGATAGCTGCGAATCTGAATGGGCATGTGAAAGGCAATGATTATTTGGATGAAAAAGGGGAGCAACCACCGAGGAAAAGAGGAGGGCCAGATGGGGAGTGCTGTGTGGAAAAGAGGAGTACACAGAAGGTGTTGAAGAAGTGCAGCATGAAAAAGAGGGCCAAATCAAGGCTGAGCAGCGCCAACAGGGATTGAGGAGCACCCATACTAGCGGAGGACAGTCGAAAGGGGGGGAGGGTGGGTGTCAGGAGTGCCGAATCCATTATAGAAGCGACAATCCAGACCGAGGTGCACCAGTGGGAATTGAGGAGCGCGGGTAGGGGGGGAATCAAGTGCGGAAAGAAATAGAAGAATGTCAATCTTGGCTAAGGAGCGCAGACGGGAATTGAGGAGCACCTATCCTCGCGGAGTTGCACCGCAGGGGGTATCAAGCGGCCAAATCATGTGCAATTGACGTGTGCAGTGGCTGCCGCAGTGAAATGTATGACACGGGATGGGCAAAATGTACCTCGATATTCATCATGAGAAATCATACCTGGGGCGTTCTCTCCACTGGCATCTTCAGCAAGCGCACAATGAATACAGGCAGCTGGTAGCGCTACAGCCTGCGGAGTGAGAAGTTGGAAATACTGGGATGTTGTTGCCTGGCGCCCCTAGCTATTGGCGGTGAAGAAAAGTTGGTGGTAAATGGGATCAAGCACTTCCATTCACGTGAACCATGACTGCTTATCCTCAACAACCTTGGAGTGATATGCATGGTCACACTGGAGCTCCTTAACCTTGATCCGAAGCTCAGTCTCAGATCGCAAATCCAACTGCTAACTATGGACAACAGTTCGATGTGCCCCATATGCCAGCCGTCCTTGAATGGTACTAATATTCAGTTTCAACTATGTATATTTTGGGGCGTAGTCAATATCCAAAATGTGATAGAGGAGCATTAAACAGAATTTAAGACTTACAGCTTCACGTGTTTGCGGATCTATTTTGAGAGATTGCCTGCTGGGCAATTGACACACAGATGGTGTATCTACAGGGGCACCTGCTAATGCCCGCTGACGATCCTGAGCTTCAATGGCAAGATTCCAAAGTTCTTCAACCATCGCGTTCTTGTCATCGGATAATATTGACCCAGGAGTGATCGTCAATATCATTGCCTCCATGAACCGTTTCGCTACCTCACAAGTAGCCTTTTGGTGTTGGGCAACATTCGGATCTGGACTGGCCTTGGGTTGTTGATCACTCTGGACTCCACTACACATGCGTAACGGCAGCACCTAGGTGGATGGTGCACGGTCAGACTCGGATAATTTGTTGAAGAGGGTTAACATTTGGAGTTTGAGCAGTAGTGGTGCCATTGCCCCAGCTGAATTTCGGGAATTTGGAAGCAGAGGGCATGCAATAACAGTATCGGCACGGCTCCGTTTCGGTGGCAGTGGAATCATTGTGGTTCTTAATGACTTGTCCTGGCGCGCCAGGCCTTGAAGCAGGACCTTCTGTAGTTGATACAAATCGTCGTCTTCGATGTCGGACGATATGGTGGACTCTCTGGGGTCTTCACATTTGTCATCACTGAGCTCCTGATCAGTATCGTCATCCTGCGTCAATAATGAAATAGGGGACATTAGTTATCCGTAACACAATGCATGATGGAAGGCAAATATTTGATGGACAATGAATATTGGCTCCTTTTTTGAATTCCAGTGCTCTCTCAAGGTGTGCTTCTTGATTCATCTGTGAATCGTGATTCCTCACCTGGCTGGGAATAGGTTCAATTCGGGATAATGATGACAGAATGGTGGGGAATATGGAAGACAATGTATAAGCAGTAAATATAAGATTAAGTGCAATCGAATATCTGGAAAAATAGAGCAAGAAGTTGCAGATAATCGAGGAGGATGCAATTTGAGGCGCGCCTTGAATGGTTGAGGTGAAATGACTTCAATAGTTCACATTTTTATCGATGACGGCTGTCCAGTGTTGCGATATAGGTTGTTGTTAGGTGCACCAGAATAGATGGGATTCCTTGTCAGGTGTGCCGGAAAAGATGGATTCCTAAGGCCGAATGTTAGCATCCCCTATCAACAACACTCTGTATGGATGCAAGAATTGGAGGTTGGCTAAAACCAACGCACATAGAATTGAATCAGATGCACCGCAAGAAAGCTCGCATCATTAACTAACCCCTAATGCTGGCCAAATGGGGAACTGAGAAGCTGAATGGAAACATGCGCCCCTGCATGTGACTCTCTAAATGTAGTCATTATGTGTGAATGTTCGAGCATTTGAGGTTACCACATGGCATAGAATTGGGGCAGCATTTAGAATCTGCAGAAATCGATAGATTTGGGACCTTGAGAGTGATGGCTGAGTGGAAAGGGTTCATACTGAGTTCATTATCAATTGTGGAGATATATGCATCTCCGTATGTGGCATATCCACTGGAAGGAGATACGAATTTTCACAATATCCTATTGTATTAGGATGCTGCAGTTGAGTTACCGGTCGATAATACAATGTCTTAAGCATTACTTCCCAATTCATGCGTTCATCCGGTTTGTGTCTGCAGAATATTCTTCACGACAATGTTCAGTCAATGGAGGAGAGAGAGAATTTGGTAAACAAAAGAGAGACACAGGCGCAGAGAAAGAATGGTAAGGTACGATGGATCATTCAGTGGTAAACGTATTGATTCAAGCACTTGGCAATGCCAACATTGCTAACGAATGTGTCATGAATACTCACTCACATTCTGATTTTGCACCGAATATCTAGTAAGTTGCACACCATTAACTCACATATTCATTGTAAGTCTCACCGCTACAATGTTGACTTCAATTAATGTTGGGGTTGAAAGCTATATGCTACAATGGTATGAATGCATAGTGAGACGTCATCTCACAGTGGGCAGAGGAATGATGATTGGATGCATATGCATACAGTTCCGGAAATTGAGGTGCACCGAAGTTTGAATGGTTATGCTTGGATTCAAAGGCTGGGGATCACAATCCCGACTTACTCTTACAGTTAATTGCACTCTTCAAAGCTGTCTTTTCTCAATGTCAGCTTTCAAGATTCTCTCTCTTCAAACTTCACTCTTGATGGATAGCGGTTCACATAATCTATTGTCAGATCCGAGTTTTAGCGGCCCAAACACACAAGTTCGTCAGAACCAAGTCAAGTCGGCATTCAACGCATTAAGAACTTAGGCCTCATTGACTAAGTACGGTACATGGGTGGGCGGGAGTTGCTGGCCATCTTGCCAAGTCACTGAACAGAATCTGTCTTTTGAGATTCTCGCTCTGCAGCTCCAGCTATTTTAACTGAGCCTGATCATGCAGAAGCTATTTTAAGATTACAAACCATAGGTCCAAGCTTACTACTTTCTCAATATTGAGTTAAGTGGGTTACTAATTGGCTTCGTCTGTGCATTTACCGTTTAGTGGTACAGGGTGACCATCCTTCAATGGGCAAGTTGACACGGAGCTGACAGTTCGAAGCATTTCAGCGGCGGCCTCCATATCCCGATCAAGCATAAATTGATATATCAGCACAGGCCGAGCAGGATGAGCCGCCTGCACCTAAACATGAAGTGTCTTGATGGATGACAATCTGTATGCACTGCGTCCACTGATTCAGAGTCAAACAACACATGATGAGAATGAAGTGTCGCTCTCGAGGCGTGCCTGGGCCGGAATGATACATCCATAATGAGTCGCATCGTATCAAAGTTGGCTTCATACAAATCCCAGAACATCATTCTGGACTGGATGGGAAATTTTAGTTGTGCCAGAACTTCAATCAGAGACCAGGAAACACCCGGCAGGGAAAGATGCAGCTTAGCCATGAATACCTGAGCCGTGTCTCAGTATCTGACACTCTGCGATGCGGATCATAAGTCTGCCCGAACTTCAATGATATGCCAGCAAGAGCTGCCACTTTGCTACAAATTATTGAGCCAATGTCGTATATTCTGACAGAAGTACTCAATATCGCCTACACTGACTGTAGTGCCTCTGTGATTGGCGAATGTGCAGTGATCGATCGGTGATATGGATATGGACTCGACCCTTTCCAGTGCACCTGAACTTCGATCAAATGCCAGCAAAAGCTGCGGGTTTGCCTCGAATAAGCAAGCTGTGTCTCATATTCTATCCAAAGTATTCAATATCACTGAGAGTGTCTCAGTGCCAAATGGGATTGGCAAATGTGCTGTGCTGGAGCTGAGATAACACGACTCAAGACATATGCAAAGGATTCTCCGGGCCACCAGAATATCGATCATTTGCCAGCAAATGCTGCGATATTGCTACGAATCTCCAAGCCGGTATCTCGTATTCTGACACTGGAACTCAACAACGCCTCTCCTGACATTATTGCCAAATGGGATGGCAAAAATGCAGCCCTTGATCTGTCATGAGAAGACTCATGACAGATCCCGAGGATTACCTGGTGCACCTGAAAGTGGTTGAATGATGCTTTTTCCATTGCTTTGACTTGGAAATGCATACGTGGCGTCAGGCCTATGGTGCACCACAGATTCGCAACGGACCAATGATTCGAAGCCCTTTGCTGCATTATGCTCGATATTCAATTTATGCCATGTATTATGAGATAGCCCAGCCGGGAATGTGTGACGTAGCTTATCAATTCATTTCATCTCATGTTCGTCATTATCAATAATCAAGAACACCAATGAAATCCTCCTCAAACAATTCCACCATCAGATCTTTGATTCGCTTCAAAACTGACAGGGAGAAAGGATTCACAATGCAGTATATTGTGCCATACAACGACCGTTTTGACTATTTGTATCAGTTAAGATTAGGTTGGGTGACTGTCTAGAGAGATGTACCTTGATGAATCGTCCTAACAATCTAAGATCATGGTTGATCAGACTGCAGCGTGTCCCCAAACTCTGTCAGCCGCTTCGTATGGTCCCCACAAGACACCAGACTCCGGTAAATCATCATCATCGTGATGTTCGGTTGACTTATCAAGCCATGCAGGACCTTCATTCACGCAGCTCCAGAGCGTAGATGAAGATCACTCGAGCGGTTATGATAGCCACCAGGATCCGTATTCAGTAACACTGTGTGTGCTACTCAGTTTTGCCAGAGCCAGACAACTCGTGCAAATGTCTGCCGCTGCTCGTTCAATACCCAGAACATCTAAGTTGTTACTGCATGGTTTGCTGCTGCACGATGTATGCCTGTCCCGCCCACTTTGCGTGTGGTTATGAATACAGAGAGATTTGGGGAATCCTGGAATTTGAGCTGCATTTCTGTGCGTTCATCCTTGCTCATTTCTGCATACATGTGGAATATATCCACATTATCTGCAGAAAACTTCGGTAGCCACCACTTCAAATGACGAACTAGGCCAGGAAGAAGACAAAATTGCACCGCCTTGTGTGGAGGAGGTGCACCAGGGAGTGCATTTTCATTTCGGTCTTGTTCCGGAAGGACAGCCTCTCCTATTTCGTTGTCCTGGTCAGGTTCGGGATAGTCCGCAGGTTCCTTCTCAAGCATGTGAAGATATGACTCTCTCAGTCATCGGGAAATCGGAGAATCCACCCAAGTATCGAGTGGCCATTCATTGTACCTTTGTCCAGAAATGTCATTGCGATTCTCTGTGTCTCCCAGCACTAAAAAGAAACATGCCAGTGGCCATCTATGAACCCTCCATGCACCTGAAGCACCGCGGGAAGTGTATCTCTGCACAAGTGTCTTCAGTTTGGTTGCTCGTGCTCAGTCCACTCAAGATCAATGAGCTGTGCATTCTCCATCGGTATCCAAACGAGCGGTTTTCAATTCGCCGGTGTCGATTCTGACCACATCCTTATCATCCATGGCTTTGCGATCTGTATGTTCCGGAGCCCCGCATCCTGTTGATTTTCTTGGTTTTTGGTCCGGATAGCATGCATCAAACTCTTCACAGCGGAATACAATCCCTCAGCACCATGCTTCTCGATCACAGTAGCATCCTCTCGATCGTCAGGTGCACCTGAAAACAGCCACATTGTGTGAAGACACCGGTCATAAAGTGAATTGAATCCCGGTGTAGCAGTGACTTGAAGTTTGAAGCCAATTTTCGCATTCATTGCAATTTGCCAGCCCACACTGTTCTTTGTCTTGTACCAATGGGACTCATCAAAAACCCCAAAACTCCATGCACAGTAGGAGTGTTGCCCGTTGCTTGATGGTTTCGCTCTGGATGTTGAGGTATCGTACGATACAAGGTCGATATGCCATCGGTTTTCCGGCTCATCAATACTGGTGTGCAGATCTTCATGTGTGAGATTCACATTTTTGGCGTGCAACAAGTTGACGAGGTCCAAATCAGTTCCATGTGTCATCCCATCGATGACAGTCTTGAATCTCTCTGCCACTCCGGGCATTGTCACCACCAGGATAGGTTCAAGGGCTGATAGAAGTGCTGGATGGCCGTGAGGTGGTGTTGTCTGGATCTCCAACAGGCGGCGGGGCACAAAATTCAATCTCTGGAGTGGATACCAGTTCCGCTCTTCACCTACAATGCCGGGAAAGTCGTTGCGCGCAAAAATCACCCAATCTTCAAGGGTATTCCCCCATAAAATGGACAGTGGCAACTGCATTACAACTTTCTCAGTCACTGATTTGCAAAGCATTGCCACTGCAACTGAGGTGAAAGTCTTTCCAAGACCCATTTCATCTGCCACCAGTGCTCCTGGCATATCAGAATAGCAAACCCACCTCTGCACAATGAACCAGATGGCCCAAACCTTGTGCGCCACAAACTCTGTTTTTGCTTTATTCATACTGTATGCACTCTAATTAGAGTATGACAGGACCTGATATCCCCTCCGCCTCCGGGCTAGCCGGCTAGATGGCGGAGCTCCCCCCCCGCTACCCTCCATCCCCGCTGACAAATGAAAGCTCAAAGACAGACCAGAACAGGAAGGAAAAAAAAGGAAGGAAAAGACAGAAACACGCAGAGATCTATGCCCGCTGCCGCCGCTCCCCGCACGTGAGTCGGCCTCTGTGCCTGCTCCATCCCTCCCTTCATTTTGGCGGGAACTTCCCGACTTCAGTAGCTGCCAGGAAGTCCACCACCGCTTGAACACATTCGTCTCTGGAAAACAGGTCAGAGACCTGCACGTGTCGGCATCTGCCTGCTTTCCAGCCTGTTGCCTTTCCCGCCGCTTTCCACAGTGCTTTCTGCTGGTCTCTCCACCGGCTGCAGTGGCGGAAGAGGTGTTCCCACGTCTGGGCCGCCGTCCTGCCTCCACCGCCGCACCACCAGCATTTGTCGTCCTCACGATGGCCGAACTGTTTTAGGTTGACTCCAGTGGGTGCATGCCCGGACATTAGTCTGTAGAACCTTGTGCCCAGCGATTTCACGCTAGTCATTGGGATAGGTCTCTTGGCCCGCGCCTTGCCCTTGAGTCTGTAGCCGAAGTGCTGGCCGCACTCGTCGGCTTCCCACTCCGCATTGGCTGCTGACCTTCCCTCGGAGATCCTTCTGGCCATATTCGCGGCCGAGGTGTACGGCCGCTCTATCGCCGTGTCCGCCATTCCCTCGCGGGCTCCGTTCGCCTGGCGGTCTGCTTCTTCGTTCCCGGGGATAACAGAGTGTCCTGGAACCCACTGAATCTCCGTTTTGATGCTGTGGGCGAGGAGAGCCTGCGCCTTTCGATTGATCCGTCTTGCTAGCCGTTGTCCGGGGCCTGGTTCCAGATGTGCCGCCCGCCGAATGGCGGCTTGTGAATCGCTAAAGACCGCCACAATCTCCACCCCATTTCTTCGCAGGATATCTGTCTTCTCGATCGTCTCCTCGAGCGCGAGTCCGATCGCCCACAGTGCGGCGTCAAAGACATCCATTCGTCCAGTGCCCAGATTGCTGCGGCGGGACCTCCAGTCGTCTCTGTGCTTGCATACTGCCGCGGCTCCATCTCGGCCGTCATCTGAGCGCGAGCAATCTGTCCACCACATCCAGACTCCCGCTCCTACTTTGGCCTCTTTCTGTCTTGCCCATCGCTGCGCGGCTCTCTTGGCTGCGGGGGCATCGTCCAGTAAAACGGTTCTGACCACTGACTCTTTGCCCGTGGGCGGCCAGCTCATGCTTTCAGTTGTCCGGCCGTGCTCGTGCTCTTTCATCACTGCTCTGCATACCGGCGCCCCGGAAGAGGGGTTTTGGTGTAGTTTTCTCAGCTTGTTGCTGCACGTATTTAAGAGCCTCGGCGCGAGACGCTACTGTCTGGATTCTAAGATTTCGGGCCGGGGTGTAAGCCCAGAGTCACTAATCAACGCTCCAGGTGGGGTCATAGGTAGCGTGCCCAGGATAGATCTGGCTTGTGGATTGAGGAGAAGTTGGAGATCGTCTCGTCTGCCTGCTTCTTTGGGATCCCACCACAGTTCGCTCCCATCCTGAGCGACAGCTTGGACGCATGCCACTTGGACGGCCCTTACGCTCTCTGGTACTACCCCGTACGTCTTTGTCAGGGTTCGGAATCTAGCTTCTGCTACCCTGGCTTTCTTCATGCATCGGTCATGGTGCTCCTTGAGCGTCAGGTGCGCGTCCATCCAGACGCCGAGCCAGCATGTGGCCTGGTTGTTGAACCATATGAAACCGTCTCCGACCCTTATCTTTGCTGTCAGTTTTGGCCGGAGGTGTTTCTTGTGGCCCCGTCTATGTGTGAATAATGCTGCCTCCGTTTTTGCGGTGTCGAACTGTAGCCCTCCTGTGCTTGCCCACTCGATGCTCTTCGCTGCGCATCTCTCAAGTATTGTAACGACCTGGTTGACATCGCTTCCTGTCGGCACCCTGCCGGGATCGTCGACAAAAGACAAACCTTAGGCTGACACATACTCTTCGACCCATTTGATCAGTCCTGAGGTGTAGATCACAAAGAGAATTGGTGACACAGGTGAGCCCTGCGGGACCCCTGATTCAACTGGGTGTCTTTCCATGGCATTGCCTTCGATCACCATCTCCACCGTTCTTTCAGAGAGAAAGCTCTCCATCCATCGTATAAGGTCTCCGTCCATTTGCTTGACCTTCATTAAGTTGACTAGCCTTCCTTTTGGCATGCTTGGGAAGGCTGCCTTGATGTCCATGAGAAACACGCCAGTAATGTGGCCATTCGTCCAGGCTGCATGAGCTCTGTCGACCTTGATGGCCTCTGCATCGACGGCTGACCGCCCTTTCCTGCTTCCGAAATCTCTGTCACTAAGTAGTCTCCTCCTTCCAGCCTCTTCTGACAGCAGCTCAGCAACTACATTGTTGACCACTGTTCCCATGCAGCTAAGCAGTGATATGGAGCGGTAGGCCTTCAGCTTTGTATAGTCATCTTTGCCAGGCTTACGAATCACCACACCGCTCGCCCGCATCCTTACCGCTGGGTGCCTCCCCGTGCGAATGGCCGCACTTGTCAGCCTCACGACCCTCTCTTTGTCCCACTTCCAGAGTAGCCGTATGGCGCCAAAAGACAGCTTGTCTGGGCTCAGTGCTTCTTTGACTCATTGAGCGTGCAGGTCTCACTCAACTGCTTGCTCAGTGACGCGTGTATGTGCGCTTGCCGCTGGGGGTAGCTCATAGTACTGGTCGTTGTCGTTCGGGGGGATACTATTCGCGCGTCAGCATCTCCTCTTTCTCCCTGCCTGTGTTTGCTTGCTTGCCTTCTCTGTCCGTCATGGCCTCCACGGTCATGCTCGCCCGAGGGTTGGTGTATCGTGCTGCTCTCCACACCTCGGCTCCCATGAGGTTCTGCAAGTAATCACTCCACAGTTTGCCCTTGGATTGCTGAATCGACTTCTAAAGCTTTGCTTTCGCCCTGGCGGCCCTCTCCGAGTTGCGTCTCCATTTCTCTCTTTCGACCGCATTTCTTCTCTCTCCGATGTCGGCATTCCACCACCTCTTTGATTTGGCGCAGATCCTGATCTTCTTTGCTGTGGCGTTGAGAACGCTGCTCATTGCGTCCTGACACCATGCGGCCTCCTACTCCACCTCGTCCTCTGTGCACTCTGCATCCAGGTGAGCCGTCTCCTTCGCTAAATCCATCCATAGCTTCTCTGCTGTTTCCAAGTCCTTCTGCGTCATTGCAGCTAAGTTCCACCCTACTACCCTCTCGTGATCCGCTTCCTCCAGCCTGTCGGCTTCGACCTCCCATTCTATGACCTCGTGGTCGGATCCGGTGGCATGGTCATCCGTGAGTATGCACCATTTCATTATCGGTCGGTTCGCCAATGTCAAGTCAATGACCGACTCGCCTTCGTGGTCCTCTCTTGTCCAGAAGCATGTGGGCCGGACATCATTTTCAATTTCCAGTCCATTCTGGTCGATCACTCCTTCGCAGAAGGCGGCGTCCCGCTGCGCGCAGCCCCTCGGGTCCCATCGACTGCTATGGGCGTTGCAGTCTCCCACGAGGACAGTTCCGCCCTGCCGAATGACACTCTGCCAGTTCAACTCTCGTGCTGGTCTCTCTCCTGACTGCGTGTCTTTCTGATCATAAACATTGACAATCCTCGTTATCTTCTGCCCTCTCCTTCTGACATCTGTGACAATGACATCGTTGTTGGCTACCCTGTTTAAATCCGTGTGCTCATCAACCACCAGTCCACTCCCCTTCCGTATCGCCGTCCACACTCTTTTTCTTTTTCTTATTTCATATGCCGAATGGCTGATCCCAACGCCTCCTCTTTCACTCGGGGGCTCCTGCAAGCACACTATGTCCGCCTTCCATTCGACTCCCATCTCCAGCGCCGCAATGGTCCACTCGTACGACCTAGCGCAGTTGTGCTGGATCGCTTTAATCATTGGTAGCCTGGGCTCCCGTTTCAGTTCCAATTTCAGTTGCGGTCGTGTTCGCGGTCTCGGTCATCGTAACGTCTTCTGCCTCCCCCGTTGCCTCCTTCTTCTCCACATCCGCCATGTCCGCTTCACTTCCCCCCCCTTCTGCTGCGGTCCCCTTGGGTCGTCGACCAAGCGCCACTCTGTTCGTCCCTGATACCACCCCAGTAGTTGTGCCCGTGGGTGCCTGTCCTGCTTGCCCTATCCTCCTGCTCTGCCACGGCGCCCTGGCGGCTTTGGCCTTCTTTGCGCATCTGTTGCTGAACGCAATGTGATTTCCTTTGCAGTTGGGGCACTTCTCCAGCGTGAGACTGCAGAGTGATCCCTGCTTCGCCGTGCATCCAACCACGTTGCACTTGTGGTCGCCTGTCTGGTGATAACCTGAGCAGTAGCCGCACGTGGGCTTGTTGCCGCACTTGTTCTCGATGTGACCCCATCCACAGCAGAGCTCAAATCAGCTGTCAGGGCCCGCTTTCGTGTACGTGTCGACTCGGTACCACACTCCCGCCGCCCCACACACTCTGTTCTGGGCAGGCCTGGAATGGAATACTTGGGACCTGGAAGCGGCTCATCTGTTGATTGATGAATCGGATGGGCATTCAGTAGCCTAACTGCCTCATCTAGTCACATGTGTTCAAATGCGTTGTTGATTGTACTGAGATCCCTATTCAATACTGAGCTGGTATTTGCCGGATCGAGGACCTCCTCACCGTCCTCCACTTGCTCCTGAACCTACCTTGTACTTTTGTCTGTTTTCTTTTCGTCCACAATAATCTCATTCAGTTGCTCCCATGTAAGCTGGGCAGATGGGCTCATATTCCGGCGCTCCTGAAATTGATCGTGATGTTAGGTATTTCACAGACAAGAAACCATTGGAACGAATATATATGGATGCAATACAATCAATTCTATTCTTCCAATCAGAACTTACATCAATACAAATATTATTCTCTTGCCCACCATCCTCCTCTCGCTCCTCTCTTCCACGGTCTTCAGAACCTTCCAAATTCTATGTATAATGATGACGAGTTGCACACATGTAACCTTGACACGGCTAGCGGGGATTACTTTTCTCGTTCTAATTATGTGCTCAGCGATATCCTTCTCTGTGGCTTTCGTAATGTCGACCATAAATATTTGCAGATTGTTTCCAAGTTTCATCTTGAAATCCTTTGAAAGGCAACAGTTGTACAAAATCTGGCCATATATGGGGTCCATCATCATCTGCCCATTTGAATATAATCCCATACACTCCTCCTCCCATTTGTCCTGCTCCAGGGTGCACTTGAACATCGATGTCATAATGTCAGGCTCATTCGGGCCGCCATTTTTGTCGATGAAATCAATCAGCTCCTCCTAGAGCCTCACATCCGTATTCAAGGCTTGGAGTTGTTTGGGAGCTAAAACCATATCCTTGCCATTCAACACCCAGCAAGTAACAACAATGAAAGTTGTAATTGCCAAATCTGGGAGGTTACTTCTCGGCATGTTGCTCGCACTCTTGCCCAAATCCATCGCCGGTCACATGTTGCCTCACCTTTCTTTTTTCTTCGCCTCCCGAATTTCACTTGCACAGTTCTTCAACACCACCTCCACCTATTGCCGGCGAATCCATTAAGCATTATTGAAATTATCCACTGGATGCCAGGTCTCCAAGGTCTCCAAAAAATCTGCGACTGCAGTCTCCCAGTGCAGGGGTCCATCGCAAATCTGGTCAATTGGTTCTGCCCATGGATTATGGTCCGATGATTCTTCTCGAGGAACCCAGCCACCCATACTTTCTTCCACTTGTTGAATGCACTATAGTTGGCCTGCCCCATCCTTGTGACACATTGCTTCAAGGAGAATTCGCTATGCTTCAGGCTGACCCGCAGTTGGCCTTCTGCACCGCCCAAGTCCGACGAATTGTCACTCTCATCACCTCATCATAATTGGCGTAGGACATTTCTGGTAAAGGGGGCAATTCTGGTATCATTGCAACATCTGTTTTCCACTGTTCCGCTGGAGGCAGGAATCGTTCCGCTAGGGGGCTGATCGGGGGTTTCTTAGGTTCGCCAGAAGCAGGTTCAGGTGGAGGATTGGAGCTGGACGATGTTGGCCGATTGACTGGATGGTTTTCCGGTGGTCCTGGAGGCACTCTCGGTGCACCTGGCGATGACCGCCCTCCTCCTGGAATCTGCGGAGGGGGGAACATTTGAGACCCACCATAACCACCTTGGTGCAGGTCATATCCTTGCCACCGTGGTCCATAATCTGTATATCCCTGGCTTGCGCTGGTGGTTGGTTGCGAAGTGTGTTTCATGTTGAATGGCAAGTGCTGATAAAACTGCGGAGCACCTGGAAATGGTTGCTGTGAAGGAGGGTAACAATACCCATGTGGCAGTTGATATTGATTGGTTTGTTTCCGAAATCGACTGTCTTTGCCAGTGGCTGTTCGTGAACTGTCTCCCGATGTCCCTGTATTGACTTCACAGAGTCGTTCCATGCTAAATTGGCCACCAGGACGAACGATGTGTGCTGTCTTCGGTGGAGATCCGTTCGTCGACATGTTCTTTGAACAAAGATGGTGGTAAAGTACTATAGATGCGGGATGTGATAAAGCATAAATGCAAGTATGGTTGAGTATAGTGCAGGTAGCAGTGACCTTCGGCGGAATGAAGGGCATCCTATATCCCATTCTGATGTCACCATCTGTGGTGTTTCACTCCACCTTTGATCCATGGAACCAACCCGGCTGAGAAAAAGAAACCTTAATCACATACATCCCGCCTTTCTTTGTTATATGCTCAAATCCATACACTAGGATATTGGATAGGTGCTTACCTTCATACGCTTCCATGACTTTACAGAACATAGAAGGGATCTTATATCATATCTCCAGGAACCCAACATGAATTATATCCAGTATGAAGGTTAGCACGACTAGGAATAATACACATCGGTTGTGTGAGCACCACATTGCAACTTCACTCAATAGAAGGCCTGTGAGTCGAGCAGCAACAGTGCTTGCTTCCTATTGAGCTCCATGTCTAAACATCATTGTTCGCCTCATGATCCACCCTCCAGTCAAGGATCATCACTGAAGTAACAATCCTATCAGTTCTGGATGATCATTGCGCGGGCATACTGCTAGATAGGAAGCTCACCTATTGTTTGAAGTAAGATGCTCTACGTTCAATATCAGCTGCTCGGAGGCTCGAGCACAGGTATAAACTCAAAATGCCGCATTGCCTTCAGTGTAATATAATGCCAATCGTGGCGATTGGAGTGATGACAAAAGAAACCTTATCTTCTCTGCTAATGACTTTCAGCAGATGATGTGTATGATTATGAAGCGGGATATGATAGTATATATCCTGGTTTATCAAGAAAGCCGATCGCAAGGTGACTTTATTTTACGCCGCATTTGGAAGGGTGCAATACGGCTGTTATACGCTTACTTCAGTTAGCTCGCTTCCAAATCAACATCCCTGAGGCTCTAAATTATCCCCTGCAGCATCATCGAGATTGATCTGAATACGTGTTTACTGACCATTCGTCGAATATGGTCCACACTTGCCAGAAAGATGTGAAATGCTGTATCTGCAAACAGATATTATTCGACGAGAACCGACTCAAGGCTCACAATCAACAATATCACCCAGTATCCATGTATGAAGGGCGATTACATGACGGGATTGTACCTCCTGCATGCTGGGATCAACCCGAGCCATCATGGTTTGACTCCAGTCGGTGCACATGAAAGGCCATTGATGAACTAGTCAACTAATGATCTAACCACAGACAATGTACCTGGTGCACCACCACCTGAAGATGCTCAAGACGATGAAACTATAGACCCCCAGAAGCCCGATCTGACATGTACCCCTGATCCAACAAAGACGAAGTCTCATAGGCAGGTAGTTGGAGTGCGTAATGCAGGGGGGAAAGCGTATGGCAAAGCAACTGGATTATACAACAAGCATCGCAAGTACTCAGAACAATGGAATCCATGGCATCCATTCCAGTCAGCACACGACTTTCAACGGGCTGAATCATTTAGCCAGCAAACGAAAACATGGATAGATCAACATCTGAGGTGTGGACTGGACAACTTCAAAATTAAATCATTCCAATCAGCAGATGCCCTGTGCAAGTTCGTCTCTGAACTCAATTTCGGGCTTGGCGATGATAGTTGGTTTGTGGATCTTTCACATATCTTCGGAACATTATACTACAGGGATATATTCAAATCTACACTGTTCCTATTGGCACATCTCCCATTTCAGACGCATATCAATTGTAAACCGGTGTGCCGGGCTGACTCTGAAAATCGCCGAATATACAGCGAGATGGGCACGGGCGATTGGTGGTGCGATAGGCAAGATCCGCTTCTTGCCGCAGCGACAATTGTGCCAGTCATATGTGCATCTGACAAGACTCACTTGACCAATATTTTGGGCGATCAGCATGCCTGGCCGCTGTATCTCAAGATTGGTACTCTTCGAAAAGATATCCGCCACACACCTAATAAGCGCACCTTGATTCTCGTTGGTCTAATCCCCTGCCTGCTGAAAGGTGCCAAAAATCCTGATGAGGCATGGCATTCTGCAGTTGGAACCGTGCTGTCCCAACTCTAGAATCTTGACATAAGTGGTCCCAGCTTGAAATCGAATTTTGCTGATGGATTCCAGACGCAATGCTATCCTCTTCTGGCGGCCTGGGTGGGGGATTATCCAGAACAAGGCATCATTGCTCAAGTCTCATATTGCTCATGCCCTATGTTTGAAATTTCTAGCGGCGCGCCGATGGGGCATTCCACTATGCGACCACTCGATAACGCAAGAGATCCAGATGAATCTTCTGAGCTTCTGGACGAACCTAATATCGATGTTCTGCACTCTCTTGGTGTTCATCCAATCTGCACCCTGTTCTGGCAATACCCTCTCTGTAATGTATATCGGCTTTGGCAGCCTGATGAATTGCATCAGCTGCTCCTGGGTTTGGTTGAAGACTTATTGCACTGGCTGCACAGATACCTGAAAGCGAGCAATGCGAAGGATCAATGTGACAATCAATTCACATCGGTACCACGATATCCGGGCCTCCAGCCCTTCACTAAACGATTCGATTCGATGAACAGCAACTCCAGGCATGGGAAAGAGATCCGTGGCATGATCAGAACACTGGCAGTGGATTGCGCTCCAACTCTTGAATGCTCCAAGGACAAAGGGAAAACTCAGGCGGAAACAGCCTCTGATGAAATGGTGATGGGAGCAGTGCGGGCATTATGTGAATACTCTCTACTTGTTAGCCAACAAACTCATTCCGATCTATCCCTCACAGCACTAGATGATGCACTGAAGCGATTTTACGAGAAGAAGGGTGCTTTCAAAAACAGAAAATGTTGAAGTCTGCGAAGGCGCACATGGATGAACTGTTGGCAAGAGGATCGCATATGTTACACGAACAAAAGATTCATAAACTTCGTGCTTCAATGGAGCTTCAGGTGTACGGGGCTGAAATGGTTACAACAACACAAAGAAGGCAATTTCAGGTGCGCCTGAATAGAGCTCGACAAGGTGCAATGACATGGTCAGATGCTGTCCGGCAGAGTGCAATCGAGCGATTGGAGTGCAATATCCATCAGGTGCCACCTTCTAAAAGCAAGCCTTTCGATAAATTATTCCAACATCATAAGCGACAACTATTGCACACAGTTGGGACTAAAGCAACTGGTCCCAGAAGCCCATTTGCCAAAAAACTTACTCAAATCAAAACTGCTGCAGAAGAAGTGGTTTATGAAGCGGCAAATGTGACCGCCGACAAGCGTGTGGAATTTCAGGTCTGTCCATCTGATGCTGAGACAGCAGCCACAACTTAGAGTATCGCTGATACGGACTGCATTGCGAATCAGCTGGGGAGAGAGATTCATTGTATCACTTTGAATGAGCAGATAAGTTTCAACAAGGAACTGTCCATTTGCTTGATCAAATTTGAAGCTTGGTAAAAGGGAATTGGCATTCAAGAGCTCCGGAAAACAATCGAGCAGCGTGTAATCCATTTCAGATATCCAACGATGCATCTTGTGAGCCATATATCACAGTCAATTTGGCGAATGGGTTCTGGCGACAATTCCACCACTGATATTTCTGAACGGCTACATATCGCCATTGCGAAAGACTCATATGGATCTTCAAATAGAGTCAGTTACATTGGACACATGCTCAAGCACAAGGACCGGTGTACCGGTCTTGAGAATATGGAGGAGACCCTGTCTCACCTTGCCCTTCATGGCTGGAACGATATTGACTAGGCAAAATTTTTCAACCTACTCTCCACTCACGATATGCAGTGAAATACTCTCCGAGCCCATCTTTTACGTGTCCAGCATTGTCAGGAAGAGCCATTTTTCCGTCATGTATCACAACAGGGACATCATTTGAGAGAAACCCATGTCCGCGGCGTGTGCAGAAGTATCAAATTAACCTCACTCAGTGATGCATCTGAGCATTTCCGAATTCCCAACTGTAGTCAGCTATTCCACGCACAAATTGAAGGGGACTGGGGACATGAGGTTTGTGGACTGGTGCTCGGATATGATCAGAATGTACTGATAGACAGTATATTTATTTCACTTCACAATGGGCTGTTGTACTAGCATCAACCATTTCACTGCCCTACATCTGTTGAGCGTCTGGGACTTGATTACAACGTAGAATATCCCAATGCCAACCAAGGGATCATGCCTGAATCTCATAACCTCTGGGTCCAATATACAGCCAGCGACCTCAATAACACCTTCGAAGGCCGTGTTCCTTCTTTTCCTGTATTATACTATAGCTGGACTCCACCAAATTAGATCCTCCAATTTCAGAAGCGCCTGCCCGCTGCAAAAACGATACCAACCTTCTCTGGGCGGATCAAGAATACTTAACAACGGATTTTGCCTCCTCAAGCTCAAGAATATGTGGTGGTGATTCCAACAAAGTACAAAGATCCGCATGGTTGGGCTGATTGTAATGAAAGGTTCATCCGGGTTGTCGAACAGACTGATAAGATGCATATTGTACCTGTCGGAGCAATTGTTGGACCAGAACATTTGGTGCGAGAGAATGCTGCATCTGATAGAATTGATAGCGTATGGCTCGTAAATAATCATGTGCATTTATATACCTACTGGACTGTATATTAAACTTATATGCCTGGATCAAGCTGTGCAGGAGGAAGATTGTAAATTGAATTGTACTATGTGACTTAAAAATTATGAATGTCACTCGCGGACAGTATGCCTTCAGGTTCGAGGTGCACTGGAATAGACTTGAAGATGTGGCCAATACCCCCAATACTCCCAATCACCCCGAAATTTGCAGATTCTAATAGTGTAATTTTGTAGCATTTTGAAGGCATCTATACACTCTTCAGGATATTCCTTTATTCTGTTCCACGACTTCTGGAGCATTGAGGAGCACCGGGAACGTAGTCTTGGAGCACCTGAAAGCACATCGCATTGCATTCAACCTCTCTGGGAGCATCTGGAAGCATCTGGAAGGATCAGTGTGGCTGTTCAAAGTTGCTGAGTTGTTCAGTTATAACATCCAAATCATTGTACATTTTGCTGCTGCAGCAGTATATTGCGAATCCCAGATATCATTAACTGGGTGCGTCAGCAAGTTGAAATGCATTCAAGGAATGCGGATCTCTTGAATGTGGCACGTGACATGTTCTCTATCATACCATATGGTGTAGAGTGGAGGCAAGTTCTTCCCTTGGGCAAGATGTGATTGGCTGGAGGCTGTCAAAAATCTCAGGTGAAACCGATCGCAAAAAACTGATATCAATGCAGCATACCAGAGTATATTACAGTATATTGGCAGCCGAAAACCCAGCGTTGGATACAACAAATACATATAATTACTTGGAAATGAAGGGAGTGGCTCAGCAAAAGACATTGCCCAGAACGAGGAAGGTCCACGTCATTGTGGAGATGTGGCAGGGCACCCAAATCCTTTGTGTGACACAGAAGAAATCTGGCCCTCAAAACAAGCAAATGACTGCTGTAAGATACATTTCAGATACCCAAGAGTTCATCAAAGTGTCATGGTCATACATTCAGATAGATGGTGTGGCTGCATTGATACTGTCCGAAAGATCACCTGGTTCACCTGATTGTTAAACAGAGAACCTCCCTGCAGGACGAACACAACTATTGAATGTCAGCTGATTGAACAGAATCGATGGCTATCCTACAGAAAGTGTCGAGAATTGCGCACCTGAAAGTATTTTGGACACATAAAATTGGCTTGACTGGATTGGGGACTTGGATAATCCAAACAACAGCAAAGACAACTGGGAGGCAGACAATGAATCTGACATAGAGCTGGACAATGGTATTAAAGATAGAAAAACCCCTGAGCAGTGGATTATGAGTGCCGTACCAAATGTTCCCAGATTAATTCAGACATCATGTAGGTCAAAGGAAACAGCTGAAAAGGTGTTGATGATGGTCAATACAATTGAAACAAGAAGGAATAAGGGGACCTACAATATCTACAGCAGAATGGGTCAATGTATTTTCACCAGGTCCTGTATGTAGTTTGACCAAGAATTTCATTGAGAGAAATATTATGCGAGAATATCGAGTACTATCCTGTGAATATTGGTTAATAGACAGAATTATCACTGGCAAAATGAAAACTTTGGCAAGATGTAGACATTTCAATAGGATGAGAGCAACAAGTGCAAGAATATTATAGGGCTCAGCTTCGCCAAAGGGCCAAGTCTCATTCAGGCTGAACGGCACCCAATGATTTCAAATAATTGTGGATACAAAAATGGATGGCAGCAGATTATGAATGGATAATACATTAACATGAGCGTCAACGCAGGATCAACAATTAATGGTCTTGTAAGTACAGTAACCAAAAAGTGATTTGGTCACTGCTGTGTTTAACCATGGTATTGGCCGCCTGTGTAGTGAAAATAGCAAACAACACGGTTACAGCCCCATTCTGAAAATCACCATCAACGCACTATCATTTATTATTGGCTATGCATCTCGTGTGATCTACGTGGTGATGGTTGTAGCGATCAATTAATGAAGTATTGACTGCTTTTGGTGGCAAAAAGAAATGTGACACACTCCCTGCCCCATCCTGAAATTCAGCGTCAATGGTGCATCAACAATGATTGTTGGTGAATCTTGGAAATCAAGATGGCAGTTGCTTGCAAACATCCATGGATGAGGTATTGGCCGCCTTTAGAGGCAAAAACACAACTGATATGCTCCTTGCCCCATCCTGAGTTTGAGCATCAATGAACCATATATGAGGTTTGGTTTTGCATCCATGGTAATCTAACGTGTGATTGGTGGCGAATATCCATGAATGAGATATTGGCTGCCTGTAGTACCAAAAATAATAATGACATACTCTCTGCCTGGTATTATCAACAGGTCTGGGTAACCCGCCAGAGGTCCGGGTTTGGACTGGAAAAACTGTTCAGATCGGTTCCAGACCCGTCCAAAAAACCAACCTGCTGCATCTTCGCGGGGTTGTTACCCTGAACGGACATAAAACCGTGGTTTTTTGGCTGGGTTGGAACTGGACCGTTGTTCCAACTGTACAGTTCCTCCAGCTTTGACTGCAATTAAGTTTTTGAGTTCTGATCGTATCAGGACAAGATGAATACACAAATTGTTCAATTTTACAAGCTCGGTCCCCTCCAGCATTCAGATTTGCAATCCGAGTAATATACGTTGAGTAGCTGTGGAATGAGAGCCAAGTGTCAGCCGATATCGCGGATTTTCAATCGCGACTCCACGAATAGTGGTCAGATTTCTAATCTGACACCAGGATGTGAAAGAGCGGCTGAAACTGCACAATCTGAGTGTTGATCATGTCACAATACAATCAGAACTCAAATATTCATTTGGAGCCAAAGTTCTGAGGTTGAAATGCCGGGTTTTCGGTGGTAAAACTGGCCCAATTGCAACAGTCGGGGAATTCAGGTGGTAAAACTCTTTGCAACAGCCCGGTTCCGGTCCCATCCACAACCCAGAACCGTTTGACCGGGTTGGAACCGTTGCTAACACTATCGCTGCTGCCTCCTGAGAGTGACTATCACAGCAGGGTCAACAATTCTTGGTCTTGTATCGTGTCTAATCAAAGTGATTCACTCTGGCAGGAATTCACATGCGATATCTGATCTGCCATTTCACCGTGATTGGTGCATGACATATGCGTTGCACCATATTGAAACTCAGCTTCAACAAAGCATCAACAATTTTGATCCTCCATATTGGGTTATCAAAGTGTCACGGTGCTGGAATGGTACGAAGACACTTGTGGATAATGATGGATATGTGGAGAATGTGTGGAAGGAATTGTGATGGGGAAAGATGGAGACTTTGACAAACGCGGAGATGGCGTCAGAAGGTGGCGAGATGGTGGAGGTATAATTTAGTCAGATATGGATGTGAGTTGAGGTGTTGTGATGTCGGATGATGTGGCGTGGTTGTGTAGAGCAGGAGTTGCGTTCAGGGTGTGTCAGATCATGGGCTGAGATGCGGATGGTAGATCAGAGCATGAGAAATGGTTGGAGGGTGGCAGACGAAGTGTATATAAAGAGCGTGTTGTTGGTGTTGGAGGATTTTCTTTTCTTCTCTCTTTACTCGTTCTCTTGTATAGCAAAGTAAGTATGACTTTGAAACGGTTTGGACTCTGGTGTTGTCGTGATTCCCTCGATACGAATTTCGAACGCTACCTGTCTGGTTTCCTATATCACATTCTAGTTTCCTACATCACCTACGCCCGATCCTGCCCATTACACTTGAACCAGTCTTTGTATAATTTGTCTGATAGTGAATGTGCCTCCACCACTCTACAATGTGAAAGTATTGTTCTGAACCCTGCTCTGTTTCCTGTTGGGTTTACCTTGCACCAAACCAATGTTGGATACATGTTTGCAACAATTGCGTTGACGAGTTACTCCGACTAACCGGATTTGATATCCGCCAATACCCAGAACATTCACCATATTCGAATACAGAAGGACGCCAGTAACTGTCCCTCCCGAACAGATTGGTTTGATATTGCCGGAACCCTATGTTATGTTGTCCAGCCTGAACCTTTGAACGCAGTGGAGTGTACCGAAGCTGTACCTACAGTGCAAAGGCACACGCCCGTGTATGGCCTAGTAGGAAGGTATATCAGTAGATACGGTTGCAAACATGGATGTCAATATTGTAGTGTAGTATAAAGGTAACATTATCGCTAGAGATCTAAGGCTCGTGGCGAGCTGACTATATAAAGCCGGTATTACCCGGCCCTGGACATGTCACATGCAGCCGTGCCGTTACATCATCCCCCTCTGTAGGTGCAGACCCCCTGGGCTGCATAAACCCGTACAAGAGTAGAAAAGGACAGGAAACAATCAAATAACCGTTGAACGTACGCAAACGTATTAACACATAAGTCTCACAACCGATCATTACCATATGGTAGCCATTGGGCAGATCCGGAGCACGGGGAAACTCCACCTCCACTTGACATATCTCCGCAGGTGGTAAAAACCCATCCTGACGCCATTTGTACTGGGCCTAGATCCAAAGAAGTAATGAAGTAAAGAGAAGAGAAGAGAAAGAAGGAACATCCAAAGTGACACTGTCCTCCAAATCTCCACTTCCAGAATGTCCGGCATCCGACCATCCAATCTCGCACTCTTACCTCATACCAAGTGTAGGCTATTGTCGGAACTGGACACAGTAATCTTGGTGAAATCCCCAATCATAGTATGAGCCTCGTGTTGACTCGGCGGCATCGATGGTGGCTTCCGCTCGCTGCTCATCATCACCGCCCTCAGCAATCACATCGCCATCGCATCGGTATAGCTAATTTGTAAAAATTCCAGTAACCGGTCATACTCACCATACTTTCAAGGGCGCTTGCGCTCGAGCTCTCCCAATTCCTCGTGTACTCCGCAGGCCCAGCCCATCAATGATCATTGTTGCTGCTTTAGAAGCTGCTTCGGCAGTCATATTCACGCTCAACCTACACGGATGAAGCGGGCTTGACCTCTCGGCTTGGATAGTGGCTTCTATTCTCGGTATCATAGCCGTCGGTGATGGTCAATCATGTATGAGCTCGTATCCATCTCGTAAGCTTCTCATCGAATGGTCATTCATACCATTTAGAGTCAGGCACATTGGCGCTCTCCCGAGCCCTCGTGTATAGCTTGGTCGGCTAGTCTTGATGTATCTGAGATCATCCCTTGCAGCCGGTGGCTCTTACACGGTGCCCATCATTGGTTATATTCACACTCGTTCAGCATCGGCCAAGCAGGCTTATACGCCTCCAGTATGGTCGTTTGGCATTCATCTCGGTAAGCCGTTTGGTTATCATCCCAGTCGGTGCCTTCGGTAGAGGGATCCCGATAATCCTCTTATTCAATCCCAATATTGAGTCCTTCGACCGTGATCTTGCTGGGTATGCTCAGTCATCATCTCTCGGTAGTTGTCTCAACTGTCTGTCACAATGCCATTTGGTGACTGTCTCTTGCGATGCCGTTCCGTAAACGATTTGGTACGTTCTGAGATCGTTTTCGGTTTCGTTCGGAACTCCTTCTGTAGACATAATTGCAGGTGTTCGGCATAGATCAAACTCGCTTGATCTTCTCATCATCTCTCCGGTGCTCTTGCAGTCGCACTAATTATCCTCCAAGTTGGTGCACTTGTAGGTACACTTGACATCCGCCCTATGCTCAATGCACTTCTCATCTCCACTTGCTCGTTCCATCTGGTTGACTCTTCTCCACCTGCTTGTTGACTCTGCTAGTGATCTCTTCCAAGGTACGCTCATCGACTAATCTCCAGCTGTGATTCTCTGCCGTCAAGTGCGCTTTGGTGATTCCTCGCTGCACTTCTGGTACGGTGATTGTTCGTGGTAGCAATTGTTGAGATTCCGGCACTGTCATCCCCCTTTTGTACGTCGTGGCTCTGCCGACGACTAATCCATTTCAGCTTCTTCTGGTGCCATCTCAATTGGTTAGGATTGATTCTGAAGTTGATTTCCCGTCGCAGCTGTGTGTCTCGGGATTGCCGAGAATGAGTCGGGATCTCATTCGGGATCGTAACTTGGGCATGCGGCTTCTTGATTCATCTGTAGGTGCGTTTGCCATCACTTCTCTGGGTGCACATGCCGATGCCAGCCTTCTCCATTGGTGAATGCGTGTGATGGTGCTTCGTTCCTGAATTTCTGGTACGGTAATTGCTCACATTAAGGGTTGTTGCGAATCCAGCACGGTCATCCCCCTCTTCAACGATTGTTGCTCCGCTGAGGACATATCTCATACGGCTTCGGGATGTGCGGTATCGGCATTGTAGCTGTGTGACTCGGGATCTGATTCGGGATCGTATTCGGCATTGAAACTCGGTCATGTAGCTGCATAATTCGGTCACTCTGAATAGTGCTCTGAGTATTGCCCGGAGTAGTGCTCGGGATCGTACGCGGAAGAGCCATGCCGCCGGTGCATCGTAGGTCGGCATATCTGCGCTCGATTGTCATTTCGTAGCTTGAAATCAAAGTGAGTGATCTCGACAAGGGTATAACTTCGCATAACCGCAATATCTTCATTCATGGGAAAGAGGTTGATTGTCATCTGTCTCCCGTGCTCCATCTCCTGAGATCCATCTCCTGTCATCCATCTCCTGTCATCCACCTCGGTCATCCATCCATATCCAGTCACGATCCATATGAGGCCGCGTTCCACCTCTGGGCGGGATACATCTCTTGTTAACCATCTCCGGCCGCAATCCTTCTCTGGCCGCGATCCCTGTATGACAGTGATCCAGTTGGTTGCAGCCATGCGATTCCACCATGTGCATAATTGCGTTCGTATGGGCCGCATTCCGTGACTTCTCCTATAGCTCTGTAAGCTCTGTAAATGTCATTGTTACTGACCTCCATAATATCCGTCTTCCATTGACTCTTCATCGCAGTCCCATAATCCGATGACAAATCGTCCATCATGAGAAAATACCCACTCAACGATCCGTCTATATGGCATGCGATCTTTAAGTCCAAATCCATGATCCGGCCTCGTGAGCACGTGATCTTAATCCAAGCAATTGCGTGAATATCGCTCCACCCAACTCTGAGAAGTTGTAAATCCGCCCATACGGCAAATTGTAACCGGGCTGCAAATTGATTGCAATTGATCGATGCGGCGGCAGTGTCTCCAGGTTGGCTTTGCTGAACCTCCACGAAATCTCCGTCTATTGTTGGATGAGTCCTCCAACGTCTGTAGGCACCATCTTTGTCGTAGTGCCGGCTCGATCTGCAAACGTTAGTTCTCAAATCATAATGGATATGGAGCGGTAGAGGAATATTCCGGAGTCCGGATTCAAAACTGTTCGCCCATGGAAGAGCCAAGCCCGGCCGTCCAGTACTCCCTTCGAGTCTTGGCGTGCCGGTAGCAGTCATTCACGGTTCTCATGTGGACACTCATCTGCCGCAACTACCACCGCTGCTCCCTGCTCGCCCGCCCAGTGTCAGGTGCCTGTCTCACCACTCGAGATGCTTGCCACTGTCAGTCCAAGCAGCCCTATACGAACTCCGAGTCTTGGGAAGAACGTCCAAACAACGTCCTCACTGGCCCGTTGATTGTCAAAGGCATTGGCTCCAAGTATTCAAATATCCGGAACACCGCCACCTCCTTCGAAACATGTCTCCTCCCTTGCCGTGATCTAGGTACATTCGCAGGGCGTACCTGATGGCCTGCCCAGTCCACTGCTACCTCTTCCGCTCACCCTGTGGTTGCAGAGCCAACAGTCGAATGCTTTGCAAGTCGACCCTAGGATTCTTGGAGTTGTACCAAGACAATCCAAACTCAATATCCAGCTCACGCAGTGCGTCCACCACGGCTGCCACCAATTTGTCCGAATAAGCTTGCTCAGCGAATCACATACTTGTCATACCCAAATGGGACTGTCTGACAACCAAATAACGTGCATTCCATCTTGGGGATACAACACATCAATTGAACCTTGGCCCGCCTTACATACATGCTGAATCCGCTGGTCTCCTGAGAGTGCCCAGACGGTTCATCCGGTAGCCCCGTCGATCCTGGGAATCCCAGCTACAAAATTACAACCATCTCCATTGTATTGCTAAGAACCCTCTTCGTATGCCATCGTATTGGCAATATTTGTCTTCGCACGTTGGCGTATATTTGATGAAATTGAATAGAGTTGGTGTAGATGGCTCTCTCTCCTTACGACGATCCGATTCGGTCGTCCGATCAGGTGATAATTGCCAATGGTAATTGCGAATTGTATCTGCTAGCCACTTTGAATCATTTGGGGTTATTGTTCTTCCCTTGCGGAGCTGCCACACGATCTGCGATCCCTGCTCCAGTATCTCGAACTCTGCCCCCGTTGATAGCCCAAGGATACCGGTAATCATATGGGTAATCATTTGGTAATCATAGTTGTATCAATGCATAGCCTTCCGTAGTTGCTGCAGTAAACTCCTAGGATGATCCTTAATGTTGAGGACTCCATCGAGTCGTGTAGAAGGTGATTGGGATTGGAACTGCGATCGGTGGGATCGCTAGATGTTAATCGGGATTATCCCATACATCTGCCCTGACTCTCCGTGGGTGCACTTCGTTCGAGGTATGTACCCATCTACGCTCTTCACAGCTTCGCTCGGCTCAGAGGAATATAATAGTAGGTGCACTTGGGTGTGCAATTGTGGCCTGTGTCGTCCCGATAGTTCGCATGCGATTGCGCTCGTCTGACAAGATTTGAGGGAATCTCTGGAGTGGCCAGCTTCGGCATTGCCGGTGACGCAACTGTCGGAGACATATTGGCTCTAAAATCGTTCCTGCAACCGTCAATTGACTCAATTGGATGGTAACTTATCAAGCCTCATTGCTTCTGCAATCTGTCGCTGTGCAATCCGGACGATTTCTAGTTCTTAGGTGTCGCGACGCGTCTCTGGCTGATTGGCCTCTGAAATCCTCCCAAGATGGTCTCTCCTACCGTTAACCTCAATTTGATAGTCTCATCAAGTCACTTCGCTTGTGCAATCAGTGCTCCCAAATCTGTATGATATCTCGCGCGTAGAATGCGTGTCATGACGCGTCAGACAGGGGTAATTCACGAAATCCATTATGCGAAATGTAGCTGAAATTGTAAGAGCGATATTAGTGGAAAGGCATACGCCCGTGTATGGCCTCGTAGGAAGGTATATCAGTAGATCCGGTTGCAAACGTGGTTGTTGATATTGTAGAGTAGTATATTGGTAAGATTATGGCTAGAGATCTAAGGCTCGTGGCGAGCCGACCATATGAAGCGGGTATTACCCGGCCCTCGACATGTCACCTGCAGCCTTGCCGTTACATACAGCAACTTTCGAATAAGAACCTTTCGAGGAGTATTGTTTCAAATAATCAGACCTCCACTCGCTGTGGAATTTATATTAGACAGACGCAGGCCGGGAAGGGGGCGTACTTGATATCAACGACCCGGTGATTGGACAGCACTGGACAAAGTATTCAGGTCGTCATCTTTGGTGGTTTACTAACTGTGACCCCGAGGAAGCCTGTGATTGTGATGGACACAGTTGTGTGGGAGCACGGTCAACTATTGGACACGTAGCAGCAGCAGCAACAACTGCCATGTCTCTTGGAATTCCGCTCATTGTTGCAGTACCCCCGACCCTGACTCCCTCCAAGATTGATCCATATGATTGCGACTGGTAGTTGTTCTTGATTGGGTGGGATGTGGGGATCAGACCAGCACGATCGGGTGGCCCTGGTGTCCATTGATAACCAGGGCCGCATAGGAGGAATCGCCAATACAGATATAGTGGAGATCAACTTCACGGAGAGACAGGCGATGTTAGAGAATGCACAAGATGTGTTGGGGCGGGTGGCCCAGTACACGCAACTCGCGAGAATGGTACAGAGAGTGTGCGATCACCCGGCACAGAAACTCCTGCTACATGAGCAGATAACGGACCTCAAATCTCAACAATTCCTCCCCCCCCAGTGGGACTCAACTGCAAGCGAGAGGACCATACAGACTCTGACAGCAGAGCGAGAGGAAGCCAGTAGCGGACCCGCAGCTCCTGGGACAGTTGAGGAACTGAGGGACGAACTGGCAGTAATGACGTCAGATGCATAGCAATCTACAGAGGAAGTCTGCAGCTTGCGGACGCAGTTAGCCAATGCTCTGTCAATAGCTGCCAGAGCGGCTCCAGCTCCTACCCAGGCTCCGGATGACAGAGCGCAGAAATTTTCAGACTTCTCTGACTTGTGATGGTCGGATTGAACCTGGTTGAGAGGCGGGATTGCTCAACTTCGAATGATCCTATGACACAAGCCCAACTGCTTTCCCGACGAAGATTGGAAGACCCAGTACGCAATCATCAGCCTGAGGGTGGGAGCATTAGGCCAGATCTTGCCACACGTCCGGGACAACGGTGAGATCGGGCCGAAAGACTTACCACAGTTGATTCAACTGCTGGAAGCAGCTTTTGGGAACTCTGAATGAGTAGCCACTGCCAAACGCAAGATGCGGGAAATTATGCACAAGAACCGTGAGTTCACTCACTACCATGCTGATTTTCCAGTTATTGCTGCTGACCTTGATTGGAATGCTTCGGCTCTATGAAACACCCTGAGGATGGGGTTGTCTGACAAAATCAAGGACTTCTTTACTTATAGTGATATCCCTGAAGAGCTTCCCACATTGGTGACGGTCTGCTAGAAATGGGACAACCAAATCCGACAACCACAAGCAGAAATGGCTGCACAGATCAGAGGAGGAGGACAGGGTCCGCCTCCTACCCAAAGCTGCCTGCACCCCCGAAAGATGCCTCAGGAGCCCCTGCTGGAACCATTGCAGGATAAACCCGTCCGCCACCAATGGATCTCAGCCCAGGCAAGAGTATGATTTCAGCAGGAGAAACGGCAACAAGATTTGTGGATGCATGGTGTTTGTATTGTGCTGGATTTAACCAGAGGGTGGCGAAGTGCACGGCAAGAAAGAAGTCTCAGACGTTTAAGGCGACTGGAGCGGACGTTAAGGACATAGGATCCAAGGATAGTTGCAAGGAATTGGGAATTGGTTAGGTCAACCTATGCAGGATAGCACTTTGGTTGACGAGAAAAGTTTCTTCTTGAATACTTTAAAATGCTCTGGAATTTCGTGTCTTTCAGTTAGCATGGTGGAGGTATTAGGAGAATCAATGGAAGTGAAACATTTAGTTATAACCTGCACATTGACCGTGAATAACCACCAAATACCTACCCACTCACTGATCAATTGCAGAGCCTCCGGCATTGCATTTACGGATCAACATTTTGCTCGCCATCATCAGATACCAGTATATGAGTAAAAGCAAACGATACAAGTTGAGCTCATCGACGGGAGACCCATCAAATCAGCGGATATTACGCGCATTGCCATATTAGGCATGAGGATTCATGACTAAAAATAGCAGCTACCAATGTTCGTTACGAAGTTCAGATACTATCCAGTTGTCATGGGGATCCCCTGCCTACGATTACATGAGGTAGCAATATGGTTTGCATCAAATACCTCTATGTTTGGGTCACAATATTGTACTACGCATTGCCTTGATGCAGCCGTGACGGTTCAGGGAGTCACAGACGACCCCATGGAACCAGTTTACCCTGAGAGGGATGTGTTCGAACCACAGATTCGACCCCAGTGCCCATTTCTGGGGAATATTGGAATGCTTAACAGGGCTTCATTATTCCGTACCGTTAAGAAAGGAAGACTTACTGTATTAAAGGCATTATTGTCTGATATAAATTGGGCCATCGAAGCTAAAGATGTAAAGGAAAGCCCACAGGAGCAGATTGTTCCTGAACAGTATCAGGAATTTCTTCCTGTATTTAGTAAGGTATTGGCAGATCGGTTACCACCGCATTGCCCAGGCATTGATCATGAGGTACAACTGAAAGAAGGGGAAACAGCAACAAGGTGACGGTTACATTCGATGTCAAGGACCGGATTGGTACTCCCGAAAGAATGTTTGGAGGAAAATATGTCCCAAGGGTTTATCCATCAGTCGTCCTCACCATTTGCAGCGCCGGTCATTGTTGCAAAGAAACCAGATGAAGGGCTACGATTCTGTATTGATCATCGGGATATTAATAGTAACACGATATACCATCAATACCCCATTCCATTGGGAATGGAAATCCTGAACCTGTAAGGGAAAGCACGGATATATATGAAGCTGGATGTACGAGAAGTTTATAATTTACCTCAAGTTGAGGAAGAGGATGAGTATAAGTTAGCATTCCGAATGAGTTATGGGTTGTTTGAACCTACGGTGATGCAGTTTGGAACAACGAATGCACCAGCGGATTTCCAAGGTTATATTAACAATGCTATAAGGGAGGCCTTGGATGATTTTGCATCAGCTTACTTGGATGATGTTCTGATACATAGTGATTCCGAGTAAGAACTTGTTGACCATGTTAAATGGATCATGCAGGGTTTGTTGGAGGCAGGGTTGTACCTGAAGCCTGAGAAATGCGAATTTCATAAGGATACAGTGAGGTATTTGAGATTGATTATAATGACAGATGGAATTTCTATAGATGAGGATCAGGTCGAGACTGTACGCAATTGGAAATGGGAGAAATAGACTCAGAATGGAAGGTTGAATATTCTGTGCAAAGTGCAACAATTCCTCGGCGTGTGTAATTATTATGAACAGTTGATTCCGATTTGTTCCGACAAGGCGGAACCTCTGACGAGGTTGACTAGGAAGGATGAACCATTTGTATTGGAATCATAACAATAGTTGGCTTTTGAGAAGATGATAATGGCATTCAACATGGCACTCGCCCTCCACCATTTTGACTATGAGAGTGAAGTTATAATAGAAACAGATTCTTCGGATTTTGTATCGGCAGGAGTGCTATCTCAGCGGGATGATGAGGGAGTGCTACAACCTGTGGCGTATTTTTCGAAAAAACATCCACCTGCTGAATGCAATTACGATATGTATGATAAGGAGCTGATGGCGATGATTATGGCACTTGAGAAGTGGAGAGCTGAGTGTGAGGGTGCTGCGTATCCCCGACTGTTAATTACTGACCATGAGAATCTTGAATAGTGTATGGCAAAGATGCTTGTGAATGGCAGACAAGCCCAGTGGTCAGAGTTTTTAACGCCTTTCAACTATCATATTGTACATAGGCCAAGCAAGTTGAATCGCAAAACAGATGGGTTGACAAGGAGGCCGGGAAACCTACCTGAAGGAGGGGATTAGAGATCATACAACATGGAACATGCGGTTCATAAGCTGCAGAACCTATTGGAACAATTGGGTTTGTTGGCTGATAGTCCACCCATGCAGAACCGAGCCTCTATATCTGATCTTTTCACTCAAGCATACGAGACCCACCCTTTACCAGGGGACATATTGATGGCTATAAGAACAAATGGCAGCCTTAAAGAGATTACCATAATGGAATGTACAGAACATGACGGGAATGTTCAGTATCAAGGGAAGCATTATGTTCTGGAGCATGATCAGTTACGCTAACAATCGATACAAAAACATCAGCATACTGCATTGGCCGGACATCCTGGATGGGGGAAATGTTTGATCTTTTTGAGAGACCGTATCACTGGAAGGATACATGGAAGGAGGTGGATCAATATGTACGGAATTGCCTTAGCTGTTAACGATCTAGAACCTCGAAACATGCATCCTGTTCTGGTCCAGTCACAGAGCATGGCCCTCCGGGAAGGGACTGGTCAATTCACGGAGTCCCACCCCCAGTGCCTGGACCGGTTCATTTGCGGAGTGTACCCCTGCACCACACCTCCGTGACTGGACTGCTTCATTTGTGGAGCATACATACAAAGTGCTAATTTCACTCAATGCCCTGGTGCAACTCCAATTACACTATGCTCCATATCCTAACTTGAAAATAGCTCTTCTTCCTCAATGCGTTCTTCTTCTACATTGTCCTCTCCCTCCTCCCACTCTTCCTCACCCACGTCCTGGAATACTTCAAAACCCTCTCCTTCCTCGATAACCAGTTCTGTCAGGTCACTTTCGTCATTTTCCTCGACGTCATCGCTAACCATGCCAGTCGCATTCAGGCTTTTTCAGGTTTTTACCATTACGAAAGCAAATCCAGAAGGTGTCAGAACTCCGACATGAGCTAACTTTGAAAGTATGGCCAACTCTCAAGCTTTTTGCCGGCTTTCGCTGAATATTTGCCTTTGCGCAGATACCCTTTCATGCTTTCTTGCAGATGAGGCTGCAGTGATATAATCAAGGTTATCCGGCACAGTGCACTCAAGGTTGAGCCACCGGCACAGTCGTCAGAAACTCTGGTGTGCAAGCAAAGCTCAAGTTCTGGCCCACATCCAAAGAACAAGCTTTTGCGAGTGATGCAGCTCTGGCCATGGTCGATGCTCTAGCCAGCGTCAAAAGCTCTGGCCAGCAGACTAGCCAGCCTCCTAGCATGCTGACTTAACTCATGGTCAGATCTCAATTTAGAGTTCTAGTGCAGTGGTATTACTAACTATCGTAGGGCCACCAGTGTCACCACCATGTTCATGAAGATCTAGTAGACTTTCAATCATCACTATATGTTCAGATTCGCACTAAACACTCGCACTCTCACTCACACTCTTGCCGGCCCAATCACCCTGAAAATCCTGCTGCGGAATCCGCTGGCAAATCTGATTAGGTGGTCTTCTCTGTATATGAGTCCAAGTATCGCCATTAACCCAGTACTATCAACTTCAATCATCAACACCATGTCCATGTAACGGGGGTGCTACTACCTAAGTAACTGTACTTATTTATATTTTAAGATACTTATAAGTAGATACTAGGTACACGGCCATAGATCCTATCTTAATTCCTTAGGCGTATTTCCAGACAAAGAGTATTGGTAGTCTGTATAAATCATATACGCAACAAGGACAAATATGTATTGTCGTATCTGAAGCTACTAGATGAATAACAACTAAATCGTATCGTGGTGTAGCGCAATACTGACAGTACATATGACTCGTATAATTAATCTCAATAATTTTATTAGCGTTTCTGCAATATGCTTATTAATAGTGCAATCTAAATTGACACGTACTTTCACAACCCTCCTATTTGTAGATCCTTGACAGATCTGGAGTTCAGATACTATCGGCAATATTACGTCTATGCGTAATCTCCCTAACATGAAATTTGACTTCTAACCTGATCACGAGATACTTGTATCAACTGATTCAGTAACTTCCTTTCTCGTTTTTTGATTGTAGCGGGAAGTAGTTTCCTTTTCCGTGTTCTTCGTAAAGGATCTACTAAATCCTTTGCTTTCTGTGTTTTCGATTCGTTCAGGAATCGCTCCGCTTGATTCAATATTTCGTCGCAACTCTGTTCCAACTCGGTATCAGTTTTATCGATCCTAGAATCCTCTCGGAGTGATGTTTGAGATGTTTCTATGTGGAGACTATCGATATGCTTAACTAGTCCCGACTCGAGACCGATGGTTGATGCAATCCACCACGCACAGTGGGCCATGAAGATATACTGATTCTTCCTAGCGTAATCGATGATTCATTCCAACGCATAAACAACCATGTCATTATCGTTCTCAAAGCTAATTGTCATTTACTCGGGAAGATACTTATCAAAATGGGGGGCTACGGCTACACAAAGCTAATAGATTTGTATATATAATAATAGGTAGATATAGGTATCGTATAAACATACTAATAAATAACGGTTTTCTTTCGCTGGTAGGTATTGCTGTTTGTTTCGCTGCTAGAGCCTGTCCTTCTCATTGCCAGGACAATGTGATCTCTTATATAGAAGCTTCTTAGGTGTATATGCATGCGCACCTATATCTTGACTTTCATAATCATGATAGCAATGTGTACTCCATCTTTCTTGCGCCTGACAGAAAGTTGCCACGAGTTCCCCAAGGTTATCGTGTTCATGCAATGTGGTTTCGAAGCATTACACTCCTGATAAGAATCAGCCTATCCATTGCATGATATCATATATCAGATCATATCTTCAACTTAGATATCTTGCTACCCATTTGTGCCGGTAGATGAAACGTTCAACCAACAAAATAGTTGGCAGCGCTTTTCGCAATATAATGCCTCACCTTTAAAGGCTATTTGACTTGCGTCATAGATTTACTTGGCAACCAACCAAATCCTATCTCATCGTAGAATTTGACGCGTGAGCTCGTATATGCGAGACCAAGGTCGCAATGCATACTAACTCAATCCAATGAGCAGGGTTGCTTCAGGCCTCATATCTTCAGCCAACGTCATAATTCCCTCAGTTACGTCTTGCTAAGGCCGAGACTGTTCTCTAAACCGGGGAGTACCCTGGGTGTTCTTATTGCCAAAGCGATAAGCCAGGAGTCCCACTGCATTGCAAATGACTATCAACTGCTGTTGTTTGTGAGTCGGAGTATGCTCCAGTCCAATCAAACATATCCCACTAGTTCGGAGAACTGAACGTGGTTGAATCCAGTGTGCTCGGCAGATTTTTACATCTTTCGATCTGGCAGCATTGTTGTGTCATCAAATCAGAATAACTGTGCTTCGTAGTCTTTCAATGACTTCACTCGACAGACTTCCCGTCTATTCAATCGACATGCAACTCCTATGCATCCCCGCTAAAGGACATAGAACTTGCAAACTTGCATAATCAAGAATCGGTGTTTTGCATATCACATGACTTAAAGTATAGTGATATGTATTCATCGATTAAATGCATGTACCATTATTGCTGTTACGGGAAAACTCCTAACATCACCCCCTTCTCTAGGACCGGTGACCACAACAGTGTTCCATCATAAGAAGTGAACGTACTAACATCAAGGGGCGAACACCCATATCACACAGGCCCTATTTCCCTTCGATCTCTATCAGCAACAGCTCCCGCACATCACTAGTGTGCATCTCTTATATTCCATTTATACTTTGCACTTCCATATCGTTTATCGTTCGTCAACATCGTATCGTTTATTGTTCGTTACATCGTATCGTTCATCGTTTGTCAACGTTGTATCGTGTATCGTTAGTCAACGTTGTATCGTTTAATGTTTGTCAACATCGTATCGTTTATTGTTTGTCAACATCGTATCGTTTATTGTTTGTCAACATCGTATCGTTTATCATTACAGAATGTTGTTTCATTCTGTATTACAGGTTCCTTCTCTTTTGTCCAACTCTTAGACTTCGAGACCCATAACATCAGCTCCCACTCTAAGACCAGTGACCTAATGTTCTCTGCCATCTTTGCGTACAGTCTTATAACGTGCGTTTTCTCCTCGGAAGGTACATACACATTGTTATAACGAACTCATTTACTCCTTTGATGTAATCGCAGGTACATATAAGTTTTCAGCAAGTTATTCTTATTAAAGTTGAGTATAGCAAAGAGAACTCTATGCTTATACTAACACCACACGAATGTGATCAAATAACTTGTAGCGAAATTCAATTATTCCAGTGGTACATATAAATTCCTGGTCATCTACTTCACTGTTTCTTTTACGCGCAGTTCTCAGGCTGTCGACGTAAGTACTCCAATTGATACATATTAACAATTATTCATTTACTCCAAGGTTCTATTTGAATACCATACTCGTGCATGGATTTCATCTTAATTTTTTAACATCTTTGAAGTGTAGTTCATTTACTCCCATGTTTCATTTAAGCGCAGTTTTCAAGCTGTCAACTTATTTTACTCTGATGGATACATATGGACTATACTTCGAAATGCTTTCAGAAATATCTTCAAACGTTCAAGAAGTATTCCAAACGATCTACTATCTTCACCTTGATGGTACCACCCATAAAAGGGTCGGATAGGATGATTTTGAATACGCCCCTAATCATTTAACTATGTTTCCTAAAGTTTAGACCCATAACGTCACTTCTACTGATTGATGACTCCACTCAAGCCATACTCGAGCCTATTGAACAAAATTCAAAGGTAACAAGCATAAGCCCTCATGTTACCATTTCTCAATACTTGATTAATTATGTTATAAAGGATAATGGTATCCTTAGTCCTCGTATGCGAGAGTACCTGGACATTACTTTATAGATATCCTTCTCTATATGATGGAAAGTAGTACTAATCATAACTGTAATTAAATCTTATAACGAAGATTGGTAATACTGAACATTATCTGATAATACCATAACATATTGTTGTTTCTTATATTGAAGGTAATCGAGTCGAAATGAGAATACCTGATAATACCATAATGCATTATCGTTTCTCTTTTTTAATGGTGATCGAGTCGAAATGAGAATACCTGATAATACCAAAAGGTATTATCGTTCCTCTTTGTTGAAGGTAATCGAGTCGAAATGAGATGATCTGATAATACTATAACGTATTATCGTTTCTCTTTATTAAAGGTGATCGAGTCGAAATGAGATTACGTGATAATACCATAACGTATCATCGTTTCTCTTTGTTAAAGGTAATCCCATTACAACAAAAATAAAATTCTCCCAATTCTTACTAGGCACTAAGTACTTTTTACCCCCATCTTTTTATTGCGAATTGCCGGTCGCAATCATACCCAACAATTTTTTCTTAATGAACAACTTCAAAAACAACTTTTTAACGACACAATATTAAAGCAAAATCAATTTCAAAGTAACATCAATTAAGAAATATCGAGGATATAATTACCGAAGTAATATACGAAGGTATCATCGACAAAGTAATATCGAAAATACAATTACCGAAGTAATATGCGAAGGTAATATCGATGAAGTACTATCGAAACACATTTACTGAAATAATATGCAAACCTAATATCCACGAAGTAACATCGAAGATACAATTACCGAAGTCATATGCCAAGGTAATATCGACGAACTACCATCGAAGATACAATTACCGAAGTAATATGCGAAGGTAATATCGACGAACTACCATCGAAGATACCATTACCAAAGTAATATGCGAAGGTAATATCAACGAAGTAATATCGAAAATACAATTACCGAAGTAATATGCCAAGGTAATATCGACGAAGTAATATCGAAACACAATTACCGAAATAATATGCAAAGGTAATATCGACGAAGTAATATCGAAGATACATTTACCAAAGTAATATGGGATGGTAATATTGACGAAGTAATACCGAAGATACAATTTTCAAAGTAATATGCAAAGGTAATATTGACGAAGTAATATCGAACATACAGTTACCGAAGTAATATGCGAAGGTAATGTCGACGAAGTAATATCGAAGATACAATTACCGAAGTCATATGCGAAAGTAATAGACAACTATTCCTATGAAACTGGCCATTGCAACACTTATCGCACTATGGTCTTTAACGTCAACTGATGATCATTTATAACTTCAAAGAAGTGACATCCTAGACGTTTAAGCAATTATCTCATCTCTGCATTAAAACAACTTCTCAGTTCGATGGGATCCCCAGGCTCATCATCGGACTAATTTTCAAACCATTCCCGTGACTCAGATTGACTCGAATCTCTCTTCTGTTTGTAAGATGACCGCTCGTCATTTTCCTCGCGTTCTTCTGCTATTTCCTCAGAATACTTATTATTCGCACCATCTTCCTTCCATAACTTCTTAGCTTCTTTAAGCTCTCTTTCAATTATTTTTTTATAATATTTTTTGGCTTCATCCCAGCCATTATCATATCCTTCGAGTAACCCGTGGTTATAACCGTCAGTTTAACTGCTATCCTTTCCTTCATTATACATTCTCCAGTCGCGAGGTGTATATTTATCAATTTTCGCATATGCGACCTGAATAGATTCTTCGAAATGAACCATCCATTCCTGTTGAACCGATATGCAGTTTTCTTTGTAAAACAGATATCATCGCATGAGCAATGTTTGCTCAATCCATTCTCTGAATTGAACCATCATAATAGAGAAAGCAATAATGATTAACACATCATAAAGTCGCTCCATCGGAGGACAAGTAAGGTCAACCGCTGGCTGCGTTCTGCCGCTGATCTATTGTCGTCGCAATAACACCACTCGGTCTTATCTTCTTTCTTGCAGTTACAATCCCACTCGTCTGCCCACGAGTGATATTCTGTCCAGTGTTCTTTATGCACGATATCGTCAATCGTAAATAACTCTCCGTTGGCAGCCGATTGTCGATACTATTCAACCAAAGGTTTCGGTGTCTCAGGTTCTTTGTGAAAAAGTGCATCATTCCAATCGTTATCTGGTACTTTGGATATTACTTCACCTATTGAACCGAATCTAGCGAGAGGTTCAAATTCGAATAAATTGGGCATATATCCAGCTAAATCGAATATATTCATAGGTTATATGCCTAATTTCTTCTGAATATTATAACTTCCGATAACTCTTTGCTAAGGGAATCTTGTTGATAAAATTCTTTTTGTTGTTCCCGAATATTAGGTCCTTTATAGTGTTCAGGAATATAGCGTTCCCTATTCCGATATTCCCTTGCTGTGACAGGTATCTTGAATGGTAATGTAACCATAAGTTTTGGTAGTTTTGCCGTAAATCAGACTAGTCCGTATTTTCGAGACTTACGCAAGACTACTCCTTGCATCTTTGACCCTGCGTAAGCCTTGAGCTCTTCTTCTTGCATGTATAATACCCAGAAGCGTATGATCCTTATTTATTATACTGTTACGGGGGTGCTACTACCTAAGTAACTGTACTTATTTAGATTTTAAGATACTTGTAAGTAGATACTTGGTACACGGCCGTAGATCCCATCTTAATTCCTTGCGCGTATTTCCAGACAAAGAGTATTGGTAGTCTGTATAAATCATAAACTCAACAAGGACAAATATGTATTTTCGTATCAGAAGCTACTAGATGAATAGCAACTAAATCATATCGTGGTGTAGCGCAATACTGACAGTACATATGACTCGTATAATTAATCTCGATAATTATATTAGCGTTTCTGCAATATGCTTAATAATAGTGCAATCTAAATTGACACGTATTTTCACAACGCTCCAATTTGTAAATCCTTGACAGATCTGGAGTTCAGATACTATCGGCAATATTACGTCTATGCGTAATCTCCCTAACTTGAAATTTGACTTCTAACCTGATCACGAGATACTTGTATCAACTGATTCAGTCTGTTCCTATCCCATTCTGTGATTTTAGCGGGAAGTAGTTTCCCTTTCCGTGTTCTTCGTAAAGAATCTACTAAATCCTTTGCTTGCTGTTTTTTGGATTCGTTTATGAATTGCTCCGCTTGATTTAATATTTTGTCGCAACTCTGTTCTAACTCAGAATCGGTTTTATCAATCCTAGAATCCTCTTGGAGTGATGTTTGAGATGTTTCCAAGCATAGACTATCGATATGCTAAACTAGTCCCGACTCGAGACCGATGGTTGATGCAATCCACCACACACCCTGGGCTATGAAGATATACTGATTCTTCCTAGCATAATCGATGATTCGTTCCAACGCATAAACAATAATGTCGTTATCATTCACAAAGCTAATTGTCATTTGCTCGGGAAGATACTTATCAAAATGCGGAGCTGCTGCTACACATAGCAAATAGATTTTTATATATAATAATAGGTAGATATAGGTATCATAAAAACTTAATAATAAATAACGGTTTTCGTTCACTGGTAGGTATTGCTGTTTGTTTCGCTGCTAGAGCCTCTCCTTCTCATTGCCGGGAGAATGTGATCTCTGATAAAGAACATTCTTAGGTGTATACGCATGCGCACCCATATATTGACTTTCATAATCATGATAGCAATGTGTACTGCGTTTTTTTTGCGCCTGACAGAGAGTTGCCACGAGTTCCCCAAGGTTATCGTGTTCATGCAATGTGGTTTCAAAGCATTACGCTCCTGATAAGAATCAGGCCATCCATTGCATGATATCATATACCAGATCATATCTCCAACTTAGATATCTTGCTACCCGTTTGTGCCAGTAGATGAAACGTTCAACCAACAAAATAGTTGGCAGCGCTTTACGCAATATAATGCCTTATCTTCAAAGGCTATTTGGCCTGCGTCATAGATTTACTCAGCAACCAACCAAATACTATTTGATCGTAGAATTTGACGCGTCAGCTCGTATATGCGAGACCAACGTTGCAATGCATACTAACTCAAACCAATGAGCAGGGTTGCTTCAGGCCTCATATCTTCAGCCAACGTTGTAATTCCCTCTGTTACGTCTTGCTAAGGCCGAGACTTTTCTGTAAACCGGGGAGTACCCTGGGTGTTCTTATCTCCAGAGAGATAAGCCACGAGTCCCACTTCATTGCAAATGACTATCAACTGCTGTTGTTTGTGGGTCAGAGTATGCTCCAGTCCAATCAAACATATCCCGCTAGTTCGGAGATGTGAACGTGGTTGAATCCAATGCGCTCAGCAGCTTTCTACATCATTCGATCTGGCAGCATTTTTGTGTCATCAAATCAGAATAACTGTATTTCGTATTCTTTCAATGACTTCACTAGACAGATTACCCGTCTATTCAATCGACACACAACTCCTATGCATCCCCGCTAAAGGACATAGGACTGGCCAACTTGCATAACCAAGAATAGGTGTTTTGCCTATCACACGACTTAAAGTATAGTGATATGTATTCATAGATTAAATGCAAGTACCATTCTTGCTGTTAGGGGAAAGCCCCTAACAGTCCATTAGATATCGCGGGTTTCTTAGATTGAGACGACTGTTATGGGTGCCAGAGTTGGTTGCGTAGTTGATTAGTCACAGGAATAACCATTGTCTATAAGTCCATTGATATCAGGATTTGTAAATATGAACTGTAAATCCACTAGGTGAGTTGATTCTCAAGAACTCTTTTTTCAGCTGTGTAACCTTATATTGCTCAGTTGAAGATGCCTTTCATTCATAGCCAGAGGAATGCTCCCGATCCTGGCCAAGCGTGGGGAAGGTTGCTGCCACAGGGTGCAAAAGACTAGCTGCTGTTCTATTATAACTGCGAAAGTCCGAAGAGATTTATTAGAATCTCAGAAGAAGTATACGATGAATGAATATTGCGAGTATAACGAGTTCAAGTAGTGTTCAAAAGACAAGAATTTACTGAGAAGATGATTTCAGAGGAGATATTGTAGTATCCCGATCGATGGCTGAGCAAGTCTAAAGAACTATTCTCCATCCAGAGAAACAGTATCTATATTTACAACAAAAAGAGAGTGATTATGTGTGACCGCGGTCGTGGATCAATAACCAAAACAGGAAGAGAAAAACTCTGCAACTATACCAAAATAGACAAGAACCATAAAGAATATAACAGAACCATCCAGGCGCATTCTTTAAACATAAGCGCTGATAAATCCATCTTCCAACAGAACCATGAAGGAAGTTCTAGACACGTTCTAACCGGAACTTTCTAGACAACCTAATAAACAAGATTCCAAAAGTATCAAAAGTTATTAACACACCACATTGTTCTTATCCATAAGGTACCATCTTATCGTAAGGAGAATACTTAAGACAGTACAATATTAGTAAAGAGAAATGTAGATACTTTCGTAAGTTCAATAGCTGCATCATGTTGAGATCAATCGAGTACAACAAGAGATATTGACTTGACCATCATACAAAAGGGATTGTCTAAAGAGCAAAGAGAGAGAGAAAGGCATTCAAATATATGGGACAGGAGAGAGTATACTCGGCTTCGGCATATATCACATCCAGGGACCAATGCCGGACATCACTGCAGGGGCTGAACCTACTCCTCGGGAAGGGGGCTGCAAGCCATCGGGCCAAATGCCAAGCCAACACATCGCGGCAAAGGTCCCCTTCAAACAACCAGCTGCATCTCCTCAATAAACCAGCTGCATCTTGTGTGCAATAGGTTCTGCAGCACATGAGGTTGTACAGCGAAGAGCCGCTGGTACGAAAGGGCCACCGCAGCGGAAGACGTGAAAAGAAGTGAAAATCTCGATGCCCGAAAGAGTGTGAAAGAGCATTCGCTGCGAAACTGTGTGGAAGGCAGTCAAAAGCCTGAAAGGACCTGGAACAATGAAGAATGTTTAAAGTCTGGTCGAGTTTCGCGATGTGGCCTGAATGCAATTGCATCGATCAAAGTCAGCTGGATATGGCCAGCTGAGTGCACATACATGCGTGGGCATATATATACAGAGTATTTGTCAGGGGTTTTCCCCTAACAGCAATAATAGTACTTGCATTTAATCTATGAATACATATCACTATACTTCAAGTCATGTGATATGCAAAACACCTATTCTTGGTTATGCAAGTTGGCCAGTCCTATGTCCTTTAGCGGGGATTCATCGGAGTTGTGTGTCAATTGAATAGATGGGTAATCAGTCTGGTGAAGTCATTGAAAGAATACGAAATACAGTTATTCTGATTTGATGACAAAACATTGCTTCCTGATCAAAAGATGTCAAAATCTGCCGAGCGCATTGGATTCAACCACGCTCACATCTCCGCACTAGCGGGATATGTTTGATTGGACAGGAGCATACTCCGACTCACAAACAACAGCAGTTGATAGTCATTTGCAATGAAGTGGGACCCCTGGCTTATCGCTCTGGCGATAGGAACACCAAAGGTACTCCCCGGTTTAGAGAACAGTCTTGGCCTTAGCAAGACGAAACTGAGGGAATCATGACATTGGCTGAAGATATGAGGCCTGAAGCAACCCTGCTCATTGGTTTGAGTGAGTATGCATTGCAACGTTGGTCTCGCATATACGAGCTGACGCGTCAAATTCCACGATGACATAGTATTTGGTCTGTCGCCGAGTAAATCTATGTCGCAAGCCAAATAGCCTTTAAGGTGAGGCATCATATCGCGTAAAGCGCTGCCAACTATTTTGTTGGCTGAACGTTTCATCTACTGGCACAAACGGGTAGCAAGATATCTAAGTTGAAGATATGATCTGATATATGATATCATGCAATGGATGGCCTGATTATCATCAGGAGCATAACGCTTTGAAACGACATTGCATGAACACAATAACCTTGGGGAACTCGTGGCAACTTTCTGTCAGGCGCAAAAAAGACGCAGTTCACATTGCTATCATGGTTATGAAAGTCAAGATATGGGTGCGCATGCGTATACACTTAAGAAGCTTCTATATAAGAGATCACATTGTCCTAGCAACGAGAAGGACAGGCTCTAGCAGCGAAACAGACAGCAATACCTACCAGCGAAAGATAACCGTTATTCATTATTAAGTTTTTATGATACCTATATCTACCTATTATTATATACAAAATCTATTAGCTTTGGGTAGCGGCAGCCCCGCATCTTGGATAAGTATCTCCCCGAGTAATGACAATTATCTGTGACAACGATAACGAAGTACTTCTTTACGCTTTGGAACGAATCATCAATTACGCCAGGAACAATCAGTATATCCTCATAGCCCAGTGTGTGTGGTGGGTTGAATCAACCATCGGTCTCGAGTCGAAATCAGTTGAGTATATCGATAATTCACGCATACGCTTACAAGCATCTCAAACACCAATTAAGGAGGAATCTAGAATCGATAGAACCAATACCGGGTTGGAACAGCGTTGCGATGAAATATTGAATCAAGCGGAGCGATTCATAAACGGATCCAAAAAGCAGAAAGGAAAGGATTTAGTAGGTTATTTACGAAGAACGCAAAAAGTGAAACTACTTCCCGCTAAAATGACAAAACGAGAAAGGAAGCTACTGAATCAGTTGATACAAGTATCTCCTGATCAGGTTAGATGTCTAATATCAAGTTAGGGAGATTACGTGTAGACGTAATATTGCCGATACTATCTGAACTCCAGATTTGTCAAGGATTTGTGAATAGGAGTGTTGTGAAGATAGGTGTCAATTTAGATTGCACTATCAACGGGCATATGGCAAAGAACGATATTACAATTATCATGATTAACTCCACAAGTAATATGTACTGTCAGTATTGCATTACAGCACGATACGATTTAATTGCTATTCCTCTAGTAGCTTCAGATACGACTATACATATTTGTCCTTGTTGAGTATACGATTTATACAGACTACCAATGCACTTTGTCTGGGAATACCCCTCAGGAATCGAGATAGGATCCACGGCCGTGTACCTAGTATCTACTTATAAGTATCTTAGGATGTAAATAAGTACAGTTACATAGGTAGTAGCACCCCCATAACAGTATTCACCGAGTGTGAACTCGGTGAATAGAGGAGTCCATTCACGGAGGGAGCATGCAGGGGTATACTCCGCGAATGAACCGGTCCAGTCGCTGAGGGTGGGACTCCACGAACGGACCGCTCTCTCCGAGGAGGGACAGCCTCCGTGACTGGACTAGAACACAAAGTGTGCAGTCCTTTGGCGTCTTCCAGTACCAGAGATACCATGGGAAGATAATTCAATGGATTGTGTGGTTGGGCTACCAGAATGCGAAGGGTTTGATGCATTTTGGGTGGTAGTGGATAGGCTTTCAAAGATGCGACATTGTATCCCCTGCTGTAATAGGATTGGTGCTGTATGGTTGGCGAAGTTGTAATTACGAGAAGTGTTTCACGTTGGTGGATTACCAGCAACCATTGTCCCAGATCGCGCACCTCGGTCTGATGGACCTTTTGGGGACAGATATGTAGCCGGTTGGGGATTGATAGACGGATATCTACAGCATTTCACCCACAGAGGGATTGCCAGACCACAAGGATGAATGCTAGCATGGAACAGTATCTCGACGTATTTCTTAACCATCAACAGGATGATAAGGTGCAGAGGTTACCCTGGCTGAGTTCTCAGGGAATAATGGGACGTCTGAGTCAACCAAGTGTGCTGCTTTCTTTGCAGTTCAAGGGATAGATCCCCGGATTTGTTTCGAACAGGAACCAACGTGAGAGCAGGATCAACAACACCCCGAGCTTGATCAAGTTCAATCCACGCTGAAACAGATTGATGAACATTTGGGAGTAAAAATGAGATGGCGCCAGGCCCTACAGGAGGACGGTGCAAATCAAGGTAGTATACCAGCGCCACAAATACAGGTGGGATCCAAGGTTTGGCTTGATCCCGGAATATACCAACTACTCAGCCAACCCGGAAGATGGATTGGAAGCAGTTGGGACCGTTTACCGTTAATCGAACAATTTCTGCATAAGCTAATGAGCTTGAATCTCCTGAGCAGATTCGAACTCACCAGGTACAACCTGTTTCACTTCTGGACCCCGTGGTTGATGATCGTGTGGTTGGATAGCAAGTCGGTCCCCTCCTTCTGTAGAAGTCGATGGTAAGGAGGAGTATTGTTCTAGTCCAGTCACGGAGGATGTCCCTCCGCGGAGAGACTGGTCCATTCACGGAGCCCCACCCTCAGTGACTGGACTGGTTCATCCGCGGAGTGTACCCCTGCACCCCGCCTCCGTGAATGGACTGGTCTATTCATTGAGTGTACACTCGGTGAATGCTCTGCACGCATATATGCTCACACATGTATGCGCACTCAGATGGCCATATCCAGCTGAATTTAATCAATGCAATTGCATTCAGCCCACATCGCGAATTTCGACCGTACATTGAAAGTTCCTGAAAGTGCCACATACTTTCAGGCTTTCGGCTGCTTTCCACACACTTTCGCTGCGAATGCTCCTTCTCACCCTTTCAGGCGTGGAGATTTTCACTTCTTTTTGCATCTTTCGCTGCGGTAGCCCTTTCGCTGCGGTAGCCCTTTCGCTGCGGTAGCCCTTTCGCTGCAGCGGCTCTTTCGCTGCAGGACCTCTTTCACATTAGATTCATGGATGTTGATTTCTCAGTGTACATAAAACATCATCTCATCGAAACATCCATTTGTAACTCTTGTCCCGCGAAATCAGGACTCCATTATCAATCATGATTGTACATTATCTAAATATATTCTGTAACGGCCCAATAATAGTCGGGGACTGTGGATGTCGGCCGAGGACGGCGAAAACAACGTCACCGGCAGACAACGGCCATCCAGCCATCATTCATATGCTAGGATGGGACAGACGGTTTTGGTGCCGTCCCCAGCCGTTGGATGGGACGGTTGAGACCACTGATCATGATGTCGGTAGACTGTTAGACGAAGTTTATTCCCATGACTACCTCCGCAAAGAACTCTGGCACCCCTTCCTGCAGTCTCAGTCTGAGAATCTTACGATGTTCAATGGCCATGGTGTTGCGGAATTAAGTCGAGGTTACTGGGTCAATAGCGATACTTCGACTTATGGGGAGAGCAGATCTCCAAATCAGAGTTGCCAGCGGAATCCGCAGCTTGATATTCGGGGTAATTGGCCCGGTATGAGTGCAACCGTGAGTGCGAGTGTTGAGTGCGAACATGAGCATAGAGTGATAATCGACAGTCTAGTAGATCTTCATGAACATGGTAGTGACACTGATGGCCCTAGAATAGTCTGTAATACCACCGCACTAGAACTCCAAGTTGAGCTCAAAGGTTGAGTTAAGTCCGCATACTAGGAGGCTGGCTAGAGATTCCACATTGGCCAGAGCTGCACCGGTGGCCAATGCCTGAGCTTTGGATGAGGGCCAGAACTTTCCACATTGGCCAGAGCTGCACCGCTGGCCAAAGCTTGAGCTTTGGATGTGGCCCAGAACGTGAGCTTCTGACCTCTTTGCTGGCAGCCGAACCTTGAGTTCGCCGTGCCGGATAACCTTGAGTATGCTGCTACAGCCTCATCTGCAAGAAATCATGAAAGTGTATTTGCGCGAAAGGAAATACACAGCGAAATCCGGCGGAATTCTTGAATGTTTGTCATACATTCAAAGTTGGCTCCTGTATGACACCTTCTGGATTTGCTTTCGCGCCAGTGATGCCTGAAAGAGTCCGAAAGCAACTCGTACAGTTGTGCGATGGCGCAGACGAATACGACGAAAGTGATTAGACAGAACTGAATATTGAGGCAGGAACGGGTCTCAAGGAGTACAAGGATGTGAACAAGGAGGAGGAGGAAGAGGACGATGTAGAGGAAGATGGCAACATGAAAGAAGAGTTGGTTTCAAGTCAGGATATGGAGCACAGTATAATTGTAGTTGCACTATGACGTTGAGTGTAATTAGCACTTTGTATGTATGCTCCGCGAATGAACCAGTCCAGTCACGGAGGTGGGGTGCAGGGGTACACTCCGCGAAAGAACCAGTCCAGTCACTGAGGGTGGGACTCCGTGGCTGGACCGGTCTCTCCGGGGAGGGACATCCTCCGTGACTGGACTAGAACAAGTATCAAGTTTCAAGTGTTCAGGATAGTCAAGTGTATCGGAATCAGTTGCATTATCTTATTCGAATGATGTTGTATGATTCCCTTACTTGGGAACGGGCGAAGTTCGTTAATGTGTTACAAGCGGTTGAGGAGTTTCATCAACGGTTTCAAGAGAAACCTGGACCATTCGAAGATGTTCTCAGAGGACATCAAGCCTAGGGGGGGATACTGTCCCAGCGCTGGAAATGTACGAAGATACTTGTGGATAATGATGGATATGCACAGATGGTGTGGAAGGAACTGTGATATGGAAAGACGGAGATGCTGAAAGATGCGAAGATGGCGTGGGAAGGCAGCGAGATGGTGGAGGTATACTGGAGTAAGGTAGGGAAGTGGGTTGACATGTTGTGATGTGGGATGATGTGGGGCAGTTGAGTTGATAAGGAGGTATTGTGATGGGGTGTAAGATCATAGGCTGAGATTCGGATGGTACATTGGAGCATGTGGAACGGTTCGAGGGTGGCAGACAAAGTGTATATATATAGTGTTGTTGGTGTTAGAGCATTTCCTTTTCTTCTCTCTTTACTCATTCTCTTGAATAGCAAAGCAAGTACGACTTTGACACAGCTTCAACTCATGTCTTGTCCTGATTCCCTCAATATGTATTTCGAGTGCTACTTGTGTTGTTCCCAACATCAAATTCTAGTTACCAATATCACCTACGCCCGATTGCGCCCATTACACAAAGCATCGCCCAGAGATAGGAGCTTATACGAGAACGATTGACCACCTCACTAGGTAAAAATACAACATATGAAAGGATAAACACAGATTCCAAAATAATCAATATCGCACAGTGCAAAACATGCTAAATGAGCTTACTGCCAGCAGACTGCACAACTTTGAGAAAATACTATCATCAAACCACAACAATGAGAGCATTATATGAATCTACAGATGAACCTGCTGGGTGACCTGCTGACAACTCACCCAACCCAAACTGGTTGGAGGTTTCCATTGAATCATATTTGAATCGACAGTTTGGGTGTATTGGCAACCCATGCAGCTAATGTGACCACAGTTGGGTTTGGACCAGAACCCTGACCTGAAGTGATGTTCTGGAACTGTTGCTAACTCTACGCAACGATATTTGGCATTGAGTAAAATAATGACCGTATCTGATACAGTGTAGTGTTGGCACCGTTTCCAACTCCGTAGAAGTTTTCCACGTCATGGTTAAATAAGCACCGAACTGTCGCAATGTGTTTTACCACATGAAAACTGGGACTGTTGCAATGGGGCCACTTTTTCCACCAAAAACCCGGCATTTGAACTATAAAACATTTGTCCCAGTTGGTTATCTGAATACTGATCATATTGTGACTAGATCAATATCAAGGTTGTGCGCTGTTAGCCGCTCTTTCACCGGCCGCATTCGGATTTGAGATCGGACCAATCGTGACTGGGTAGCTATCGAACACTGGCGAAATCAGAACAAAACCAGGCGATAGTTTAAATCAATTCAATGAATATTCTTCGGATTGCAAATCTGAAAGCGGCCAGAGACAGACCTGGTAAAACTGCACTATGAACATATGGAATTTGTTACAATACAATCATAAGACAAAAACATAAAGCAGGCCAAAGTTCAGCAAAAGTTGTAGGATCCACCCTTAAATGGAACCTCTGTCCGGTTCGAACCCAGGCCAAAAATACCACGTTCATGTCCAGTCTGAGCAACATCCCAGCCCTGGTTACATGGTTTGGAATTCCTGGCTGTTTCAGTCACAGACCAGTGGTTCGGGTTCAGTTACAATCCAGGTAGCAGCCTTGTAGTCTGGAATTGTTGCTGACACTAATTCAGTGTGATCCCAACAATTACTCAAAGTTGGACAAAATGCAAAATCAACTTGGAGAAAGGATTCAGATGTAGGTGATGCATAGGATTAGTCGATGGACAGCATACACATCGAAAATGCGGCAACTGTAATGTGGCACATGGCAGACTAACTACCTTATATGGCCTTAATACTATTAACTGAACATGTGAGCAATACTGTCAAGCCATCAATGACATTGAGAAATTTTCCATTATTAATCCGCTACCAGACGGAATGTCATAAGCATTACCCATCAACTTTATTCCAGTGTAGTGATTCTGATAGCATCATCTGTTTCAGGGCGGCACATATAATGAAATCGACTGAACAATATATATATAGTCGACAAATTTGTGCTGATGTTAAAGCAGCCAAGAATGTAGATCAGGTAACAAGAATGATATTCTGTTTGAAAGTTGTCAGCTTGACCTAACTCACACAAGTGCATGCTGGTATTGTCATATAATCAAAACAGTGGAGAGGTAACAGTTTACAGAGTCAACAAGACTGATCCAGTTGTGGTTACCAAATTTGGGCTGAAGCTAAATCAACCCAGGAAAATCATCCAGCAACAAACATGATGCCCAGATTGCAAGTCATTAGAAATACCTCACTACCATCAGAAAGTGCAGCTACAATCTCAAAACATCAAAACATTTCAGAGTCACCTGCAAATACAATTCAAAACTATATACTACCAACTATTATCCCTACTCCAGCTGGATACCAAATATATCTTCAAGCTGAATCAGATTAAAATGCCATCACAGCACAGAATTGAAGAAGATTGTTATCATTGTGCAATATTCAGTATTAGTAACAATATGGAGGGTAGTACACATAAGATGACAGGATTATAGTCACTGCCAGTGTAATTGCCAGGCAAGAGTATATGATTTGGAGGATGGAGTTGGAGCTCTAGGTAACTAGTTTAGTGATTTCGAGCAGATTGGTGCTTTATAACCTGAATACACACCAGAGGTGACATTCTTTTCATTCTCAAATAGCCTAATTGATAGTTATAAGGGGGTTAAGGCTCAAGCTAGCTAGCTGAGTGATCTCCAGCTTGTAAAGATCACTCAGAGGCAATATACTTGTCAGCCTCAAATGGCCAAAATGAATTCAAGTTTCCGTGCCAATCACAATCCTTCAAGTGACCATGCATGGAGACACCTGTCTAGATATGCATTTCAATATGAACTGTTCTATATCAATTGACTTGACACAGGCTGATGATAGGCCAGCTCTAGATCTTCCCATGGTGGAAACTGGTTGGACAATCGGCACAAAATGGCACTATATTGTTTATACCAACTGTAACAGAATTCAATCTGGACTGCATGCAAAATGAGTTTAGTAAACTAGTTGGAACTAGTTAAACTGTTTGTACTGGTTTTAACTGTTAAACTAAACTGAACCAGTGCAAACTGCTCCTTGCAAAGTTGTTGGCTGTAGAGAGTGAATAATATCTTACTCAGCACAAATGATATTGATATTGTATTGAATATTTGCAGAGTTCGGGCAAGTTAGACCCACTGTAAACAAGTCTGCAGGGGGAAAATGATGTCCAATCAAGATTTCACCCTGTTTGAGTCTTTTCTCAATGTGCTTTCTCACATCCATATTAACCGTAAAATTGTTGGTGTACTGGTTATTTTCCAATGCCAACCTGCACTCCACTGAACTGCAAAGTCCTATAAACTGCACTGCACTGCCAAGAACCAACTATTTAACCCACCAGATTACCGCATCCAACCAGTATACTGCTTCCACCGTTGGGAGGTCTGGCCAGCTCACAAGCCATACCACTGTCTTGGTGATATCTCGAGTGAGTTCCTTCTCTCTCTCTATACTTTGTACCTTGTATATATCTAGCGTCTTTCTCCGTCTCTGTAGAAGAGTCCTGTCTGCGACGCTTGATGCATCAAGATCAATTTCCACTAAAGTTTCCACCCTAGATACACGTCGACTGCGGTAACAAGCCAAACAAACACGGAGATGGCATTGGAACCCACATCTACAACAGGTCCGCTGTTTGCGTTGCCACTGGACCTATTCAACAACATACTATCGTACCTAAATGTGGAATCGCTTATTGAGTTATTGTTTACATGGAGAGCAGTGAGGGGTAGCGTCCAGAGCCACCTCGACAATCGCGTTGCGGGGATGGCGTTTATGGACGCAAGAATGGTTATTACGAATTTGATAACTGTATCTGGTTTGATAAGTGTATCTGGAACAACTATAGGGCGACGCAGTCGATGGGCCGCAGTATTGGATGTCTTCCTGAACATGTCGCATATCAAGGACCTCCTACAACAGGAACACCATCACCGTCGAATTTTGTATTATCATATGGACCCCAACCAAATCGACCCAAATGCGCCGGCAGCTTAGTGGTTTTGGTGGACCCAGTTTATGCGTCGTTGGCACAGTTTCGATGTAGACAGAGATGGCTGGGTCCAAAGTATACCACAGTATTGTCTTAACATGACATCGATGGACATGTTGGAATTGCTTGACCACCTTGACGGTCCATATACAGGCATCGCTGATTTGGCAATCCAGAACCAAGACCAGCAGATGTTGCGGGTGCTTGCTCGATATGGTTGGATCAATATGCCACGATCAATTAACGAAGCAGTCCATATTGCGTTAACTAACCCATCAGGGCTTTCAATGCGTGTGCTTCGGATGGTTTTGTCCGTCACTATTCCACGGCGATGTGTTCCGATGATATTACACGCTATGTCTCCAGACCCTTTTGTCCTCTGTAGCCACGGAGACTCAACTACAGCAGCCTACGTTTTAGAAATACTTTTCGATACTCTGCTTCAGTATGGCGAACAATGCCTTGTCTACTCTATCCCGAGATTGAAAGAATCCTTCCTGCTGGCCCTCAGTAGAGCCGTGGAGAGGCAAGATTACGGAGAAAATCCCCCGTTATTGGTCTTGGAAGCTTGGCTGAAAGCACATGAAATGATACTCGTTAGCCCGAATGTCAGCAGCTGGAAGTTCGCTATCAACCTGTGCGATGCGCGGCTTCTCAGAGATATTCTTTGCATATATATACAAGGTGAATGGCAGCTAAAGATAGATTTGGTGCAGACGCGCGACTGTATCCTGTATGACGACGGCTGGGAGGATGAATAGTTTGCCTGGACCTTATTGCTGAATTATGGATTTTAGAATTGACGTTTGAAAGATTGCTTCTGATTGGTTGGAACTGGTTACAGGAAAATACTTTTTTCCTGGGGTTGAGAAATTATGTCGGTGTTTATGTAGGTGTTATAATTATTCTGCACTGTGGGATCCATTTATTGGATTGCCTTGAGTGAGTGTTTATTTTGTTTTGTAAGTACTACGGTTCTCATACAAAATCGGCTGCGTAGTGAAGGTTGTAATCAGTACTGGTTGTAATATCACTGTATCCTCACTCTGATATCTATGAGTGGTTGAAGTCAGTGTGGTCAACCGTCCCGTCCAACGGCCGGGGACGGTAGGGCCGTCCGAGTTCTTGCCAGGACGGATGGGACGGCGCAAATCCGTCCGTCCCGTCCGAGCTTATAAATGACGGCGTGACGACCGACAACGGCCGGGGACGATAGAATCACCGTCCCCGGGAGACATCCACCGTCCCCGTGCGTCATTGGGCGGTTACAGCTATATTTAGATGAAACCCAAGAACTTCACATATTTAGAACTTTGTAAGGCTAATGGATACGGGCTGACATACGGGCTTATGGATATGGGGCTAGAGGTACAAGCTGACATACAGGCTGATGGTACGG
>Ga0307512_10000338_pt1 | contig 68015 bp, 63 predicted proteins | sample 14_EM_MG_FD_200267 | JGI IMG/M metagenome (GOLD analysis project Ga0307512, IMG submission 200267) | Populus trichocarpa ectomycorrhiza microbial communities from riparian zone in the Pacific Northwest, United States - 14_EM | ecosystem: Host-associated > Plants > Roots > Unclassified | place... | reverse complement strand
GTTGTTGGGGGGGAGCCCGGGGGAGGGGTGACTATTTGTAGGTTGTGGGAAAGGTTTGGGTTGTGTGGGGTTTTGCGAGGGGGGAGTGTACTGCAGACGCTGCTATTCTTTTATTGTTGGGATCAAATTGATATTGTTTTTGCGGTTCGTACTAGAGTTGGTGATGTGGTTGCACACGGCCGTTGGTTGACCTCATCGCCATCCCATCTCTATCCCATCTCTCCATCCCATCTCTCCATCCCATCCCTATATGTGCAACATATAACACAATAAAGCGGTAAGTTGTACACAGAAAGCAGGCGATTACATATCCGAGAGTCATATCCAACATTTCCATCCCCCATCGTAGCTGGAGTATTAATCGTAGATCTCTTCTGGGTGATAACTCATGACCCCACCCCACCCATCCATAATCCATCATTCAATACGGAGGGGTATATTCCGCTACATCAATCTATCCACACCATCATCACCACCGCTTAGTAAAAAGTGGAAAAAAAAAGCTAAAAACGGTATATAACAAAAAGAAAAGGAAAACTCATGTTCAAAAAAAAAAGTTATCTCCAAAAGCCTCGCATCAAAGTTTAACTCCTTTACACAAAAAAAAACTACACAGAAAAAACCGACCATTCCCCACACGCTATAGTAGTAACAAATCCCCCTGGCTCTGATCGGGCTGATACATCTGCTGCGGCACGCTCTGGTTGACGACTATACTTTATTAGCAAGCGGGCAACAAGGCTGGGGGGATTGCAACAACACACCATACTGCCCGGTATTCCCGCCCGACCCCACCGGCGCAAACGGATTCATACCCTGCGACGACGTGGCCACGGGAGCCGAGAAGTAATCGTCCGCTAGGTCTTCGGCGAGATTCGTAGGCTGGGGGGTAAGCTGCATTCGCTGGGATTGTTGCTGCAGCTGGTGGTTAGGAGTCAACATGTCCTGGATCAGACGTCTACTTTTTTCGGCAGCGACGGTGGTTGGGAGCTGGTGTTTCTGTAGGGCAGGGGAGTCTTGGAGTTTCTTTGGGCGGGCGGTGCGGAAGACTTGTTGTACTGGTTTGAGGTAGACGGTTGCTAGTGTGCCCACGTTCAGACACATTTCTTCGAGTGTTTGGGGGTCAAGTTTTTCTGCTTCTGCTGTGATCGGCGGTTTCTCGCCCATTACGATTTTTTTTGCTGTTGCGGGGTCGGCGGAGAGGAGGCGCCAGTACATGTACCCGCGGTCCCGGAGGTCGGGGTTGTCGGTTTCTTCGGTTGCCCATTTGAGGACTTTTGGGACGAGGTCTTGGCCTTTGGTTGGGCGTTGGATGAAGAGTTTTACGGTTGCGGTGAGGAGGGCGAGTTGGACTTCGACTGGCTCGTCTTGGAAGGCGAAGAGGAAGTCTTCCAGGAGCACGTCCGAGTTTTCGATGCGGTCCGCGTATTGGCCGATTACCCAGATCATGGCTGCTTTTGCTTCCGGTTCGTCGAGGGAGTCGAGGTTCTCGCAGAGCGTCGAGATGATGGATTCATATTGGTTTGGGTATTTGCGGAAGATGTTGCGGATGACGACGGTGGCTTCTTGGACGATGTACGAGACCTTTGTGGACACGAGGTCGAGGAGGGTTTTGATACAGCGCTTGGCTGCGGGCTCGATCTTAATTGCGAGTTTCCCGATTGCGCGCACGGATTTCCGGACAAAGTGCACGTCAATCTCGGTGGCGTATTCGCGGAGCTCGGTGAGTACTTCTTCGATGTTGTCCTCGTTGGCGAGCATAAAGATTAGCTCCAACTTGGTGACTTTGACGTAGATGGGGTCGTTGTATTTGCAGAAGAAGACGCGGATGTCATTGCGCAGCACTTCAGGGCGGCGTTGGAGGATCAGGAGCGCGTTTCGTAGGGCGAGGTATTGCACCTCTGGCCCCTTTGCTAGGAGGGTTACCAGTGGCGGTGAGAGCTTCCGACAGAGTGCAGAGATCTCCTTTTGGTCGGCGATGTAGTTCATGAGGTAGAGTATCACTCGTATGCATGTAAGCACGACGCCAGAATTGGAGTGCTGGAGCCGTGGAGATACTCGTTCTGCCATCAAGTTGGCTTCAGTGCAGTCTTGAGGGACATAGGACATGAGAGCTTCCAAAATGTAGGTCTGGCCCCATCTAGATGCCATTTGTTAGTTCCCCAGTACACAGCTACAAAATGGAGAGAAAACGGAACTCCGAGCAGTCTGGTAGGATCTGCACAATCTTGGATGCATTCGCATGATCAATTGTCAGATTGATGGTCTCACTCCGCTCCCATATATCCATCAACGACACCAAAGCGCTCGACACAACTGTAGGGTTGTCGTCTCTCAGTAGCGAATTCAACCCCTCTATCAGCCCACCCTGTCCACTCGCTCCCCCAGAGCTCTCCACCAGTTGGTTATCATGGTCATATAGCTTGGCTACACAGAAGGCAGCTGTCTTCCGCACATATGGATCTGGGTCTCGAAGTAGGTTCTTGAGGGGTGCCACGGTGGCTTCGACAAACTCCCGGACATGGATATAAGACAGCGTTCGTAGAGCCAAGGCACGGACGAGGGGATTTGGATCGTCCATATCGGAGACTAGTATGGGGAGCGCATGCTGAGCCATTTCTGGCTTCGAGCGACCGTAGTTTACGAGGAACAGAAAGCACCTGCGCAATCAGCCCAGCCCAGTTCCCAAAAGATGAAAATATCGCCGCGGCGGCAGCAGTGAAGCATACATCTTCTTAACCTCGAGGGCTGGAATCATCATGCACTGTATGACGTCTGGAAACAAGGCGGCCATGTCGTTATTGCTCATGGTCATGTTGGCGACTATCTTCTTGAGAGCTATCTTTTTCCGCGTAAAGTTCTTGTCCTTCTTATCGCTCTGGAGTTCGGCGCGCAGCTCGGCGACTTTGCCCTAATCACAAGCGCCATGCTTCTCGTTAACACTGTTGCGCGAAAGTTGAAGGTTTGCGAGATGGGATGAGATGGGATGGGATGGGAAGGGTAGGGTTCGTTATACCCTCGCGAAGAAACGGGCATCTCCTCCGGAAGACATGGCGGGAGTGCTTGGGGGAATTCGTTCGAAGAGTGGAGAAGATCTGGAAGTCTTTCAATCCGGAAATGGCGAAATGGAACAATATTCAAGCAGCCCAAACTCTCAGCTGGGAGTTGTGGGCAGCAGGCAGTGGCTCGACGTCGAGAGCATGCAGGCTGACTAACAACTCGCTAACTCGTGTCTCTCGGGGATCACCCATCCTCACCTCAGCCGCCCCAAGCCACAACACATCCACATCAATCCTCGACATCACAAGGCAACACACGACACACCTTCCCTCACACGTCCCAAAGCCCACGAAGTCGTTTGCGATAACTCCCCCTTCTCCCCGCCACACCCATTCCCTCGACGAATCCCGCCGACCGCCGCTGAGAAGTTTTTCTGATCGCTTCGCTTTGCCCGCACGACATGGCGCCCCATCACCCACCTCGTATTCCCCCTCCACCAACCCCCCATTGGGTCATCGATCTGAGAACCCTCCCGGGAAACAAGCCGCGACCCATTTCGTCGTCGATTCCCGACCCTCCTGGATTCACCAATTTAACTGCTACCAAGGTCCGTCATATCCAAATACACACTGTTCACAATCCCCGCAGCTAACGATAAACTTTCCCCTCGCAGAAATCCGCAAAACAAGCCCCCGCCGCAAACCCCAGCGATACCGATGACCTGTTCCTCAAGAAAGCTTGGGAGATCGCTTTGGCCCCCGCAAAGTCCATCCCCATGAATGCCATCATGATGTATATGTCCGGAAACTCGCTTCAGATCTTCTCCATCATGATGACCGTCATGCTATTCATGAACCCCATCAAGGCTCTCTCCACCCTCGGCTCCACTTTTTCGCGCTTCGACAACGAACGGACTCACGCTAGACTTTGGCCTGTTAAACTTGCCTTTATCGCTTTGCAACTTGCCACTATAGCGCTTGGAATCTGGAAAGTTAATGGGATGGGATTACTACCGTACGTACCCTCTTCCCGTCGACGATGGGGATTGAGCGCTGATTGCAATTTGCAGGACTACGCGTTCAGATTGGCTTGCGTGGGAAAGGGAACGACAACCCATGGAGTATTCGGCACCGGTATTCCAGGGGCTTTCTCAATGAGGCCTGAGCGTTTCTCCAGGGGGTCGTAACCGCTGGGGATCATGAAATTTTCCTTTCCTATCTGTACTGTACACGCATCCTGTGGTGTTTCTGAGGAAATAGAACGAAGAAGCAGCATCATCAAATATACCTAGCATGCATGTCCATATGCATTGCTCACAGCGAAGCACTTAGTGTGCTTTAGTTTGGGGGGAAATTGCAGACTACCATGTGGTTGAAGCGTACAGAATAGAAAGAAAAACCGTCCCACATAAAAAACAGTCAAGGATAAAAAACAAAACTCCCCATTCTTCTGGTATAGTCATCAAGTCATCAAAAACAGATTTAGTTCGCCATAATCATCTTGACAAAGTCTGTCCCCCACCCCCCTATTGTCAGCCTGCACCCTGTAGGATGATGACGAATACATACCAACGTAATTGACCTGATCCCCCTTGACATCCATCCCCTTCAACAGCTCATCCACCTCTTCGTTCGTAAGCTTCTCTCCAAGCGAGGTAAGGACTATATCCGTATTAACACCAAACCACCACACCACGGGTAGAAAGAAGGAGGGGAAGGGGGGGGGGGGGCGGGTACCATATCGCAACTCTCCAACACCAATGTACCCAGTCATATCTTTATCAAACACCTGGAATCCGCGAACAAACTCCTGGGGTTCGCCGGGCTCACGGAAGCCATTGGGGCGGTTCAGGATCTTGAGGAAGGACTCGAAATCCACTGTACTCTCTGCATGTCAGCGCTAAGTTACATCCTAAGAGAAGGAAAGGGGGGAAGGACAATCGGATTTGACGCCGCGCACGAGCTCGTCGACTTCGCCGTTTGTAGGGTTCTGTCCGCAGGCGCGAAGGAGGTCACCGAGTGAGCTTGAGGGAATGCGGCCGTTGCCCCGCTTGTCGAAGAGGGCGAAGGCTTCTTTGTAGTTTGTGGTTGCCTGCGAGGGTTAGCTAGTTAAAGATGAGAGGGGGGTGGAGGAGGGGACCATTGAGCTGAAGCTGAATTAGGTTGAAGATTGGAATATGTAGTGTAGTCTCGGGGTGTGGTAGCTGTAGTGGAGAGAGGGCGAAGTTGCTATGTGTTTAGGAAGGTTGTTAGATGGAATGTCTGGTTGCAGGGTTTTGGAGTTTGGGATTTTGTTTGTTTACTCTACTCGACGGCCAGCTTGAGCCGCAATGTGGTGGTACACGACAACGACGCATACATGGGATTGTATTGATATGCATGAAAACATACTTCTGTTCTTGTAGAAGAATTTGCCCGCATTGCTATTGACAACTGGAAGCTCTTTACATGACTCTGTTCATCTTGTTGGTGAAGGTTGTTTGTTCCCCCGCATTTGAACAAGCTTAAGCAACAAGCAACAAGTAACCAGGAACTAAAACGTTGGTCCCTCATATCAACATAACTACACCGCCGGCCTGTACAGAACGGCAATTCGCATCTTCAACGAGTTCGCCGCCGCAGATATATACTTGTCACCATGCAGATCTCCACGGTCCACCACCATTCCTTGCACACAGTTCCTTAACCGGCCTGACCTCGGCATCCACAAACTCGCCATATAATACATATAACTTCCCCAAACCAACCAACCGGCCATGTAACACTCACCTATCCATCACCAAACCTCAACCCACCACAATGGCGCCCACCTTCAACCCTCCGCCTCCGCAGGTAGACTCACACATCCTCCTCTCCTTCCCATCTCCACATGTCCTCCTCGGTACGCTTCCCGTCCTCCCCCCTCTATCCTCTCCCACTAATCCCTCTAGTAACCCTCAACCGACCCACCTCCCTGAACTGCATCTCAACCCTGGGTACCCAGCAGCTGCACGCAATTTGGACCTGGTACGACGCGACACCCCCCTTGCGGTGCGCAATCATAACCGGCGCCCTCCGTCCCAACACACGGCCATCATTCTGCGCTGGAATGGACCTCAAAGAGTGGAACTCGCACGCCTCCAGCAACAACACGAAGAAATCTCCAATGCCGGGCGGGTTCGCGGGGTTATCCTCGCGGCGCGGAAAGAAGCCCGTAATCAGTGCCGTCCACGGGATCTGCTACGGCGGCGGGTTCGAGGCAGTCGTAAATACCGATCTGATCATCGCGCATGCGGACTCGACGTTTTCGCTGCCCGAGACGTCGCGGGGCGTTGTTGCCATCGCCGGTGTACTACCAAGGATTACGATGTTACTGGGGTTGCAGAGAGCAAGCGAACTTGCGCTTACCGGGAGGGTGTTGACGGCCCGGGAGGCGAAGGAATGGGGGCTTGTTAATGAGGTTGTCGAGGAGGGGAATGTTGTTGATGCTGCGTTGAGATGGGCTGATAAGATCTTGCGCCAGAGCCCCGATTCGGTGATTGTTTCGAGGGCTGGTTTGAGGGCTGCGTTTGGTGCGGATGGAGCGGATGGGGGGATGAACAAGGTTGAAGAGGGGATTTGGCAGGAATTGCAGGCGGGAGAAAATATTCGGGAAGGGTTGAAGGCGTTTGTGGAGAAGAGGGACGTGAAGTGGGTCGATAGCAAGCTGTAAGCCTGTGAAGACGATATGTAGGATACTAAGTAGGCACAAAGCTAGTTAGAGATAGCAATATGTATCATTCTCAGTTCATTTTTCCCATGCGGTAGTGAGAGAGTAGCAGTACAGTTGAAGTGGCAGGTACTGGTTGGTTCGCAATGGTCACACATTCAGTACATTTTTATATACTGCGATTGGCACTTCAGTGAACGATTCCTTGGAAAAAGTGAGGACAAGCGCAGGCATTGATTCTCCAGTCATTTTCCATTCCTCATATAAGCCAATAAACTGCTTATTGGATTACTCATGATACGGATAAGCATATGTAGGATATAAAATAGACATAAAAATCCGTCCCAACGTCGACGATGACGACGAGGGCTACCTTTACAATCAAAGCAGCAACTTAATCTGCCACGTCCTGCCATACAAACCGGATTCCACGTTCACATGAACTCATCAAAAACGGGGATAAAGACTAAAGTAAAAGAAAACTCCCATTGCCATAGAAAGGAAAGAACCAAAATCAGAAGGTATGTAGTTAATTTAAAGGCTAGCCTTCTTCTTGAACTCGTTGATGAGTCCATTCGTGCTAGCATCGTGCCCAGAAACTTCTCCCTGAGTATCTAATTCTGCTCCGATTTTCTCTGTTGATGAGGTTTAGCTACTGCTCCGCGTGTTGTCACTGAGAAGTGGGCACATACTTGCAAGCACTTTACCCAGCTCGACACCCCACTGGTCGAATGAGTTGATATTCCAAACGGCGCCTTCGGTGAATGTAAGGTGCTCGTAGTACGCAATTAACGCGCCCAAAGCTCCAGGCGTGATCTTATCTGCCAGAATGGAGGTTGTAGGGCGGTTGCCGAGGAAGACCTTGTGAGGTTTGAGGTCATCTGAGGCACCTTCAGCTGCTACTTCATCACCAGTCTTGCCGACCATCAGGGCTTCGGACTGTGCGAAGAAGTTGGATGCCAACATCCTATAAGATGTTAGTATCAAACATCGGGAGGTTACGAAGGAACTGACTTCTGGTGCAGCTTGTTCTCAACCGGGTTGTGGGATTCCGCTGCGAGGATGAAGTCAGTGGGGATGAGTTTGGTACCCTGATGGAGCAGCTGGAAGAAAGAGTGTTGGGCGTTGGTCGCTGGCTCTCCAAATAGGACTGGACCGGTGGTGTATTTGACGTACTCGCCAGTACGGGTAATGGCCTTGCCGTTAGACTCCATGGAAAGCTGCTGCAGGTAGGCGGGGAACCGGTGCAGGTATTGATCGAATGGGGCAACCAAGTGGGTCTGTGCACCAAAGAAGTTGGAGTACCACACGCTTAAGAGACCTCCAATGACAGGGATATTCTGCTCCAAGGGTGTGTTAAGGAAGTGCAGGTCCATTGCGTGAGCACCAGCCAAGAACTGTTTGAAATTGTCGAATCCGATGTAGAGAGCTACGGAAAGACCAATGGCGGACCAAACCGAGTAGCGTCCTCCAACCCAACTCTCGAATCCGAACATGTTGACGGAATCGATACCAAACTTCTCGACTTCATTCTTATTGGTAGACAGGGCAACGAAATGCTTTGCAATTGCGGACCGGTCACCGTCGATACCCTTCTGGGAGAGGAACCAATTCTTTGCAGTGTTGGCATTGGTGCAGGTCTCTGCAGTGGTGAAAGTCTTCGAGGCAATGAGGAAGAGGGTCGTCTCAGCGTCACAAGCACGGAGAGCTTCCGCAATGTGGGTACCGTCAATGTTGGAGACGAAATGGAGAGTGAGGTTTCGGTCGCCGTAGGCCTTAAGAGCTTCCGTAACCATGACGGGACCACTAATAAACAGTCAGCGGGTGTTCCATACGAAAGCCACAGCAGGGACACTCACAGGTCAGAACCGCCAATTCCAATATTCACAATGCTCTTGATCTTCTTTCCGGTATGGCCTTTCCACTCTCCGCTCCTCACCTGCTCGGAGAATTCCTTCATGTGATCCAGCACGGAATTGACACCTTCAACAACACTCTCTCCATTAGCCTGCATGGGCAGGTTGCTGACATTTCGTAGAGCAACGTGGTATACGGCGCGCTTCTCGGTAAAGTTGATACATTCTCCCTTGAACATCTCATCTCGCAGCTTGTCGACACTGGCTGATTTGGCGAGCTTAACCAGGAGCTCCAGCGTTTCCTCGGTGATCAAATTCTTGGAGAAATCAAACAAGATTTCCAGACCGTCGGCGCCGTTCTTGAAGCATCTTGAGAGCTTGTTGAAACGTTCGGGATCCTTAGAGAAGAGCTCCTTGAGATTGAGATTCTTGCCAGTAGTGGTGAAATGGTCTTGGAGAGTCTGCCATGCGGGTAATTCGGAGGCCTGGGAGAACGACATGGCTGTATTTGATGATGTACTTGCGGAAGATATTGATTTGGAAGTGGGTGAAGAAAGCTAGGAGCGACGAAGGACCAAGCGTTGTGATATTATGGTTGCAGCAGCAAAACAAGTTGACTGGTGGGGACAATGGCGGGGTAATTATTAGCTCCGAGGCCATGACGAAAAGTAGTGCGGGGCAGCCAGTGAGGAGGAGGGTGGGCTGATGTGATAACAGACAAACAAAAACAGATAGATAAACAAATTGACTTGCCTTGATGCCCACGGCGACGGATGGATGGATGAGAGGAGATGGAATTCTGGAACGGAGGTACCATATACCAGTGAGGGGTTTATAAGGCCCTGCATCATCCTATATCATGCCTACTCTGCTTGTTCTTCCGTTCCGAATCGAAGAGTCCGCGCGGGTGTGACGTGGGAGCAAGTAATGCTAATTAGTACCCTTCCGCCAGACCTCCGAGTTCGAGATTGCTGCTTAATATCGAAACCACCACTCTCCACGCCGTCTTCTCCCCCGTGTTCTTCCGTTGGCCATGGCATGGCAGGGTGGGATGCTCCAAAGCTCAACAGATCCAACTTCTTGTTCTCAACACTGCGGAAAACTTTCAGAACGGGGGTGCAAGATGAAGATTTAATGTCAATACTGCTTGTTCTATTGTTCACTACCCCCGAGACTGCCGCCGGCGATGGATGCCATCTCCGATCTCCGAGGGGAAAAGTTCCCAGATGCTCATAACCCCGCACTCGCTCCTCTTCAGACGGTACGGCGGAAATTTCTGGTCGCGAAACGATTAGTTACTTGCTTTTTCACGGGCCATCGTGAACCGTGGTGCCTAAGTTTGGATTCCATGGTATCGTGGAATCGGTAATGACCTGTGTCTAGACCTCTAGAATGTCGCCCTGAATTGCTGATGTGTACCTAATGCTCCAGTTGTCATGAGTGTAGCACAGATACCAACCCCGCCACCCCACCACTTCGTGAGCTAACCCGAGAGTCAGTGTTGATCTGGTGTTGTGGGTGAACGCGTCTGTTCGAACGTCTGTTGCGGTCCACTTATGCCTTAGCCAACTGTAATGTAGTACTGCCTGCCTATCAACTCGAAGCTCGAGGAAATTAAGGTTGGTGTGGCTTGTGATGAGCCGCATGGCAAAGTCTATTTTTGGAAAAAATGCGTAGAACAAGGAGCTCCATAACGAGAAGACTGCGATGTCACATATGGGGTTCGTACTGTTCAAAAGCGCTTTGAGCGCTGCTATCGAGTGACATGATAATCGGTTTTCTCGGGCGTTGCTCTGCTCGGGGCTCGCGTTGATTGGCTTGGCGGGATCAATCAATCAACGACAACCTTCCGCCGCAATCTCCTTTCCGGTAACAAGAAACAGCTTTTGCGCGCCCACTCCGCCACCGGACCTAATCAACACGACTCCCGTTCTCCGCCTCCTCGATTCTTCATCGTCTGCTCCCAACCCAAGCTACTCCTTCCCGTCGGACGAAACCTTCAATTCAAACCCGGCAGACTAAGAGTAGTGTACTTCTTCGTCATCAACTAGCGCGTGTCGCTGTACAGAGAATCCTCTAAATCGCCTTGCGACTCCCTATAGCTCTTCGCTCGCTGCTATGGGTGTCATCAAGCGAAAGTCAGCACATCCAGGGAGGGTTGAACCCGGGGTGCGGTATCATTGCGACGCGTGCAACGGAGATATAACGTTCACGGTAGGCACCCCGCCCGCCTTGCCCCAACTCGGTTCACACACATCGCAACAACCACCGGTGCAAAAGATTTCGCGAACTAACGCTTACAATAGGTCCGGATACGATGCGCTCATGCTGCATGTGTCGAGTACGACCTCTGCGTACCTTGCTTCACCTCTGGTGCCGAGACCGGATCTCACAAATGCGCTTCCCATCCGTATCACGTGATTGAACAAAACTCGTACCCCATATTCACCGAGGATTGGGGTGCCGACGAAGAACTTCTGCTGCTACAAGGTGCTGAGATGTATGGATTAGGGTCGTGGGCAGATATCGCGGATCATATCGGAGGTGCGCGTGACAAGGACGAAGTTCGCGATCACTACCTCAACACGTATATCTACTCGTCGAAATTCCCACTCCCGGAACACAGTGACCCAGGTAACAACACGTTTGCCAACATCTCTCGCGAGGAATTTCAGAGTAGGAAGAAGCGGCGGATCGAATCTAGGAAAGAGGAAGCGATTAAGAGCACTCCCTCAGCTCCTAAAAAGAAGCCGACCGCATCCGTCCCCGCATGTCACGAGATCCAAGGTTACATGCCAGGTAGATTAGAATTTGAGACGGAATTCGATAATGAGGCGGAGATGGCAGTCAAGGATCTCTTCTTTGAGCCCGGAGATGGAATCAATCCGAACACCGGCGCTGTGGAACCCGAGGTCGAGCTAAAGTGTGCCGTTATGGATATATACAATCACAAACTCACTCAAAGAGCACAACGGAAGAAGGTCATGTTTGAGCACGGACTCTTGGAATATCGAAAGAATACGGGCAACGATAAGAAACGGACCAAGGATGAGCGAGATTTACTAAACAAGCCAAAGCCGTTTGCAAGGATAATGAACAAGAAAGACTACGACGATTTCGCAGAGGGCCTACTGCAGGAACATACCTTGAGACAGGCCGTAGCACAGTTGCAGGAATGGAGACGGATGGGTATACAAACGCTGGAGGCTGGTCAGAAGTATGAAGTGGAAAAAGTTCAAAGGGTTCGTAACATTACTGTGTATAAACACCTACTTGTGAACCCCTGGCTAATACCGTACAGAGCGAAGTTCTTCGTAATAAGCTCATGCCTCTTGACCGTGTGTCACATCGCTATTCCTCAAAAGCAACACCGCCTGTTGAAACGCCACCTATCAATCCTCTCACCGCTCCAAAGCTTCCTCCAACTTCGTTGGCCCGGGAAGACTCGACTTCTTCTCCTCAGTCTCCAACGCCCGTCGTGAATGGTGTCAAAAGGAACGGGATGAACGGGGTTAATGGAACCGCACCGCTTGCGTTGGGTAACGAAAATGCAACTGACTTGCATCTGTTAAGCCACGAAGAGCAGCAGCTGTGTGCTAATTTGCGGATGAAGCCCAAGCCTTACATGTGCATAAAGGAACGCTTGATATCAGAAGCTATTAAGCATGGGGGCATCCTTAAGGAGAAGGCCGCCAAAGATATTTGCAGAGTAAGACTCCTTTCACACGCAGTTTAATGGCCTTGTCGCTAACTTTAAACCCGATAGTTCCAGGATGTGCAAAAGATCTCGAAAATCCATGACTTTTTCACTAGGTCTGGGTGGATCGGAAAGGCATAGGGTCCGAACTGGTCTAGAGATGATGACATACCTGCGACTCTGATAGACGGATAACAGCCCTGCCTTGGAACTGGTGGGGTTTGAATGTGTTATCTTCCGGATATAAGATTCATGAGCGCCCAACTCGGTATTCTTAGTACGGCGTTCTCCTCTTTCCATTGTGTTTTGTATCGTTACATCCGTGCATAATCCCTTTTACTTCATTGTACAAGCTTTTTCGTTTTCCTCTCGTGTCGATGTTTTTCCTACAGCTGACTTACGATACCTAAGTATCATCTACAGACGGAAGTTTCTCACGTGCTCAGCTGATGTGTAGACCATACTGAGTGTTTCGCGGCGTCTTTGTTTCACTAGTTGCTTGTCATTTGGTCTCTGGGGGTTTACATTTTACTGTTTGGTCTTTCTACGGAATTGCGTGGGAGGGCTGTTACTGTTTACCGCCTTTCTTTTCGCTTCCTCTTATTGTTGATTGAGCGACGGGGGTGGGATTGGGAAAGGGATTGGGCGTTGTGTCTTTTCGCGAGTCTTTTGAACCAGAATCATCAACCAACCCTCGCCTCTCACTCTCTACTACTACTAGAGCAGGTTTCTGGCGTTCTGATTCGGCGGTCTATGGACATGCATGTGCCGAGACGTGTACAGCTAGACATGTATGATGTATGTACATGTACATGTACCACTGACGACGAATTATCAATTGCCAACTACCAGAGTGCTAGCTACTAGTAGACTATACTTATACTTCTTCGTTTCCTCACCCTCCCTCTCACCACCAACTAAAAGTATTCCTCACCGCTCCACCGTCACTCACTCACTTCCCCTAATCACCATGACCGTCTCCACCAACAACGACAAAGGGGTATACCAAGTCAACCTCGAAACCACCGACATCCTCTACGACTACTCAGACACGCGGGTGCTCGCACGCTACCCGACGCTCGAAGCCGCCAACGAAGCGGCGCGCAGCTGGCTAAACGCCGCACTCACTGCCGAATCGCTCCCGCTCCCGCTCGCAGATGACGAAATCGAGGAAACCTTCGGACCCTCGGGGGAAATGACACTCTCCTACTCCGGGTATGTACCTCCTCCCCTTCACCTGCCTCTGCACGCGCATATGTAGCTAACCTCGCATACGTACCTTTACCAGCAACGACCTCGACTTCATGGTGATGGTGAAATATGTTCCATCCGCGCCCGCCGCAAAAAGTATAAAAGTTCCTGTGTTTTGCGCGCTGAAGCAGGTGGAGTGTAGAGGCAGCGGTGGCGGCGGGGTGCAACTGGTGGGCGTGTACAGGAACGAGGAGCGGGCGAATCAGGCCGCCGAGGGTGAGCTGCGAATGGAGGCTGGGATAAAGAGTTGGCGGGATCGGAGAAGGCTGAAGGTGGCGGATTATCGGGAGGAGTATGATCTCGAGAAAGGGTTTGAAGGGGAGTGGAAGCGTGGTGATGGAGCCATGATCGTGAGGGTTTGGGTTGAGGGGAGGGAGTTGGAGTAAGGATGAAAGGCACAGGGGAGTGAGCGACGGAAAAGTCTCTGGGGATGGGAAAAGATGGATGGAATGACGGGGTAGGAAAAATAATTGTTGATTTTGTTTGTGAGGGAATAGATGGATGGATGGATGGGGTGTATATTGCATTAGCCTGCGTCCCAACGCAAGGTCCGTCATCAGCATCATCGTGCGTGATTGGCTTGATCTCTTATTTGTTTTAGTTCGTCCGAAGTTTTTGCTGCAGCTTGCAAGTCTAGAAGGAGCTGCAGTCGGTTCGTTCGTTTGCTCTCGATAAGTTGTTCAATCCGTTTGATGCCGCTGCTATTGCAGCAGAAGGGGTGAATACACCCGTACATATCACTCCGCTGCAAGTGATCGATCGATAGATAACTCGGTAGGAACTGTGGCTATAATACTGTCTATAATACTGTCTTCAACATACGTCCATAATACTGTTCCATAATACTTTACTGTCAACTCGAGTGACATGTAGTGCTCTAGTATCTAAAACCGGCATGACTGATCCTCCACCTCTCTATTTCCGGGCTCGTGACCAGTAGAGTAAGTGCTGTACCTTTTCATCAAACAGTATAACGAAATTACTTTACGAGTTGCCCAAGAAACATGAATGTGAACGGACGTTTGAAAAGCCCACCCCACGGTACACAACCTTGAATGTGAGATGTACTCAGAATAGGTACCGTGTTATTCCGCTTAAAAAAAGGATAGAAGGGTGCTGTGCTTTTGGATTGACTGGCTGCAGAAGTTTGATTGGCACTGCAGTTTTACCCCAATCTCACCGCAGTTCATGTCTTTCGGCATGTCTTTCTTAGTAAATCCAGCGCAGCCGATTCACCTATAAGCGCAATAGTACGGTACATAACATACAGAAGAATGTAACTAAAGCACAACGGAAAGCAAACGGGAAGCAGCAGTAAAACACCAGGATCAAGTTGTGAAACGCAAACCGACAGAAACGTACAGCGAAGAAGATGAGCCAGCCGAATGAAGTGTGGGAAGGGAATAGTGAACCGCAAAGACAGAAGCTAATCCAAAAACCAGAGCCAAAAGATGCTGCAAATTTCCACCCACCTACCCGCACCACAATACGCCGGACAAAAAGATACCGCACAATACAAGGTAGGAAATAGTCAACTGGTCGTCGGCCTTTCCCTAAAAAAACGTGACCGACACCGAGAACACATTTCGGGGGGAGTAAATGTAGATTTTAGTCTAGAGCACTATCATCCAGTTTAGGTCCACGGCAAAGTTTGTCGGCGGGGGGGTGGCTTAGGGCGAACCCACTTGAACTGAATGTCTGCATTCTCTCCATTATCATATGGCATTTCCACCATGCCTGCCGTTTTTCCGCGGTATATTGAACCCAGTTCCATCATTGCCGGTCCAAGTTTAAGTACTAGCGTATACTTAAATTTTCTGAACCGTTTTCCGACTGCGGGTTTTCCGGCTGAGGGTGGGGCCTCGATTCGTTTCTCGTGCCATCGGATCCGTTTGACATCCACCTCCCACGGTAGATATCCAAGGGGCTTGATATCTACTTACTCCAGGTAAGCTTATACATATGGGACTGGTCGTTGTACTAACCTTCGGCACCGGTACATTGTTGGGGCGGCTTGTCAGAATTGCTGTACAGGAACACGTCATAGAAGCGGCGACTTCCAAATTCCAAAAACCCAATCTGGACAGTCCGGTGTTCGTCAATCTCGACTTTGTGGCCATCCATGATCTCATCCCCCTTTACTTCAGTCAGCTCTGTTTGTAACTCAAATCTAAATTCGCAACCGCAGGGCTATGCCAAATTCACTAGGTGTTCAAAAGCAGTAACATACCTTTTTCAATAACCAATCGATTTGGCAACCTGTTTCCACAGTAAATGATCCTTCTCTCGAGGGGTCTAATGAGGCTGTTCTGATGATGCCATAGTTGTATCGTGATTTTCTAGATTCAATTATTGGTTGTTTTTTAGCGACACCGGAACCGCTGCTGCAACGTTCAAGACCCCAATGCGCTGCTCCTCGGCAAACAGCGGACCACCTGTTACGGTCAGTCAGTGCTATTAAAACTAGCACAGCAAAGCCGTTAATTAATTGTACTTACGCCCCATCACCCCGGAGCAGCTTGGCCCCTTTCTTCAGCTTTGCTTCGAGTTGCTCAAAGAGGTACACACTCTCGCCGAAACCCCCGACAAGAAGTACAGCTTTGGTTTTGATTTTCTTGTCCTGAGTCCCTTTCAACTGCGTATCCACAAGTCGTAATTGCGTCTCCACGAGTCGTTGAACCTTGAGCACATTAGCAAGGATGAATACAGAATGGTTGGGATAAAATTACTTTAGAACAAGTCGGACTGAAGATTTTATTGAGTTCCTTGCTGGAGGGGCGTTAGAAGATGTTCCTACTCGGACAAGAAATGCTTACTTCTTGAGCTTTATTGACTCGTCATGGATACCATTGGGAACGTCATCCAGCACTCCCCGCAGATCGACAACGTGCTTTCCGCTCTGCCCATTGTGCCGGAATAAAGGCTTGATCCCAAGTTCGAAGTCCTGCATCATATGTTTCTTATCTCTATCACGAAGTCCACCATATTGTGCCGACCCCACCAGGGTTTTGATATAAGCTTCGAAAGCTTTGTCTAGTGACCGTTAGCGCATTTCTTAATTGTTTGCCCGGGAATTGGGAGGCACCTATATAGACTGAACCGCAGAAGTCTCCTTCGCCTGTCACACACTCCTTGACTTTCAATGGTTGCATTGAGACCACCTCGTATGTGATAAGATCCTACGGCAACTGGGTCAGCACACCATTGTTTCTTTGAATGGAAAGTACAGTATATCTTACGCATGTTCCTCCACCCGCGTCGCAAACTGTAACGATATCTCCCTCTCCAAGCTTAGCCCTCGCTGTCGCTACCTTAAGAGATGCTACCGCTGCTGCCTCGGGCTCTGGTAAAAGATCGGTATCATTTGGCAATCCCGCACGAATCGCCAACGCTTTCACCATTTTGAGTGTGCTCGGGGTCCATACTGCTGGTATGGTTAAAACCACTCGGACAGTGTATTCTTCCTGGAAATTTGCGCCTAGGTTGGGCTTTAGCTGCTCTGCTGTGTACTTCCAGATACTGCGCAGGTAGTCGACCGTGATATCTTGGGCATTTTTGCCGTGAGCTTCCAAGAGTCGGTTTAGTGTACCCAACTCCGAATCCGAATCCGGCATATTCTTCGGTTCCTGAAGAAGAAGTTTGAACCATGTAAATGGCTCTGATTCTCTCCCGCCATATCCGGGTGCTTGCCTCCTGATTGCGGGAAATCCCCAGTTGATAAGCTTACTCGGATCGGAGGTGTCGTACGTCACCGCGGACGGGACCTTATGCGATGTTCGGTTGCGAGCTTGTGGGTCTGGCCAGTTCTCAATGATATGGACTTTCTGATCCTGATCATTTACAGCCCAGGAGACACCTGAATGGCTGTTGCAATTTCAAACACGCCCAAAGATTAGTTTCATCTCCCAGGAATGGTGGTGTACTCACGTTGTTCCAAAATCTATCCCGATGACCAGCTCTGGTTTTGACATTTCCGTGTCTGAAAAATACCACATATGGCCTGACGATGATGATGATGCGAGACCCTGTATCCCAAGGATAAAGACTTGATCACCTGTATTTGAGCTCGATGCGGCTCTTCAAACGTCTATAAAACCAAAGCCAATCGATTGACTTGCTTGTGGAAAAGCACACCCCCGCACTCATCTGGGCTGCGGGGTTCTCATCGACGTACTATTCGACGATAACTGGCTTTTGCTCGTGTCATTTTCTACTGTCGACTCACGAAGGACCACGTCGAACTCCTCCGTAAGGCGAGTGAATTGCTTTTAGCATTAATGTATAATGACGTGTAGCAGACCAATAGATACTATACACCATGCAGGAGGATCGTCCTCAATAGATAGCGTTCTTGAATCAAGAAGCGAGAGTTCATGAAATACCTACTTAAGTAGTTAAGTACTTAAGTAAGACATGGAAAAATGCAGACGACGGGGCAATGCTTCCAGTAGGCTTCTAGTGGTGTCGAGCAACGTCAGCACTTCCAGTTTGTCAGTAGAGTTGCAATCTCGCCAGGTGGGTATAGCTGTGGTATTTGACAAATGACGTACATGTGGAGTTATCAGGCCAATAATGCCTTCAACCTACATGACCACCACAATCACTACACCACAAAGGTTAAATAGAACATCGACCGAATGAGAATCAAACCCATAGATACCAATACATCTTATAAATTTGCTCAATAAAACAGATTCCTCTTCAACCTTCACTTCTTTCTTCTTACATTCCTCCGGCACCAGCGCGTTAAGCTTACTCGACTGCAACCTCTACAGAATCCTCACCAATCGTTACGCTACTGCTTGGTCCAACTCTTTAATATTCAGCGATGATCTAGGCAAGTTTGAATTTGGGCCTTATAAGGTCTCGGCTCCGTTACAAGGCATGAATCTCGAAACAGCAGGTCCAGCTGGTGAAGTTTCTTCATAGGAACGTACGACAACCGACGACTCCGACGACAGCGACAACAGCGTAGTGCATCTGAGTAGTACAACTGCCAGTTCATAGCAGACAACTGTTCCTACTCTATACTCGGAACTTATTGGAGAATCCTGCACTAGAGTGCGTTGGTATTGGCCGACTAGGAAAGAATACTATGCACAAACACTCGAACTAAGACGTCAAAATACAGTTGTAGGCTGTGCAAGCAAGCGAACCGGCTATCCCGTCCATCTGTTATGGGAACCAGTCAACGAGTACTTCTTTCGGAATCTTCTCAGTGGGATCTATATATAAGAACTGTTCTACATGTTTACGCTTACGCAGTGGTTCGATTTCCAGAGCTTTGATTCCTACCTCTAGTGAGTGCGTCTCCTCATACGACTATCGCTGACATGCCTACCGGTGCAATGCAAGGTTAACGCTGCTGCGACGCGATGTCGCTTTCTCGTCACCAACATTTTTGAGAAGGGTTTTTTTAATCTGCAGAAAGAGTGATTGTATCTCGAGGAACTGAAGGGGCAGGCCTAAGAAGCGCCCAATAGAGCACTCCCTTAACCCTCCTAACCGCTGTGAAGTGTTGCATGATTGCTGGAAAGGTACGTATGCATGAACAATACAACGTGCAGCGTTGCGCTAGAGAAATTGAGCCTCTCTTGTCACAGCTCTGCAATATGCCGAGGGCCAATCGACCTCATCAGTTGTTTTGAATACTAGAAGTAATCACAGAGCACGGCATCAGAACTGAAGATATTTAAGGTCATCTTGTGGACTGTAAGATTGGTGTGGGATGTGGGAAGGGGAAGCGCAGATATTGGTCATTATAGGTTATGAAGCCACGTTGAAGCGGGGACATGCAGTGTTATCCAACACCAGCGTCAAGGTATGCTGATTCGGCATCGTCTAAAGCAAGGTACGTACTAGACTGAACAAATGATTTTCAGTGAATAGTGTCATTATCTTGTTGGTCCGGTGAGCCTTCATTGTCCATTTAAATCTCGAAGAACCCACGCGATTAGTTCGCAAAGAAAGTGGGAATTGGGGAACTTAGAGGTATATCCACATGTATATAAAGGTCGGATCTCCAGCCCCCGCGACCCCAGTTTCGTTTCTCGATCTTCAATTCACATTCCCGTTCTGTTATGGGGCGAGCGCCTACACAGGATATCGAAGAGCAACTGCTGGCCATCGTGTGATTCGATGTTGCATCCACCTCTATTGTTACTCGTCGACTTATCTAGTCAGTAGTGCCACCTCAGCTTCGTGAAACAACTGGAATGGCTGGCTCACGTTATTAAAAGGAATGCCCTGGAACGATATACGTATACCTTCGCCTACCGCCGAATCCAAGAGCCCAATTTTACGCGCACAAAATCGAGACAACTGCGCAGCCCCGCCACCGCAGCCCCCACCATTGTCAAAAAGTCAATTGCGGAGAAGTCTGCATCCCCGCTTCATTTTGGTCGCCCACAATTGATTGTCTTGTTTGCAGACAGTAGGTACACTCACTTAAAAAATCTATTGTATACGCTGTAGAATTGCTTCCCTTTGCGAGGGGCTCAAAGGCGGGTATCACATGTACTGATGGATTCAGAAGCCCTTGCGAAACTGCGAGCGACGAGCGGAGGACCTCATGTGTTTCGGTAAAAAGCCAGCCCCAGTTCCTCAACCAGTCGACGAGATAAGACCTGCGGATGATTTTGCGATAATACAACAATTCAACCAACTCTACATGAAGGTGCGGGCGTGGAGTAGCGAATTCCTGGGAGGCGACAAACCAGCTCTTCCGCAAGACCTAGAGCCGCAAATCCAACGGATCGTTTTATATGGGAATCTCTCACAAATTATGAATGAAAAAACTCTACACCGTCATGTCATTGAAGGCTTAGTGGGGGTGTCAATTTCGGAAACACTGAATCCACAAGGTGCGTAAATATGCACAGGTCAACGGCGCGGGCTCTGAAAGTTTGCGCATAGGATCCAAAGCCGATCCCGCGGAAGTAAGCAGATCAATAGACCAACTCTGCGCCACAGTGCTCAGGTTTGCAACGACAAAAACACAGACAAAACAGCTAAAGACAGACCTACAGACTGTATTTCAATTGGCAATAAGTCTTACCAGGGCATTCCAAACACAACAGAATGCCTCCTTCACAGTCTCATTTCCTCGAGTCCCGGCTGGAGGTCTCGAGTTCAACGCAACAATAATGGAAGACAGGGGCCGAACCAATGGCGGTGATGGCGCAAGTGGGTCGAGTAGACATGTGGGGTTATTGATATTTCCGGGAGTGTTTAAGGTGACGACCGGTGTTAGAACCTGCATGGTCAAGTCCAAGGTTGTTTGCACAGATGAAATGACACGGTATTTGGAGAGGACGCCGGCAAAGCTATGACATACGTGCGTTATGGCTGCGATTTTGTGGTGGGTTAGGACTCTCTGCTAAAGTTACGGCGGTGCGACTGGAGCTTTGCTGTATATTACAGGTGTGCACCCTAGGCCCGAATTAATTTTCACGTTTTCGTTATCTTGTTTTCCTGCTGCTGTATCTAACATATTAATGTAATTTTAGCGGGCGTTAGCGTTGTCACAATGAGTTCTGCATGGTATTCTTTAGACGTAATTGAGAGGGGCAACAGGCAAGGAAGAGGCGGGTGCGTTAAGTGCGGCGATGCATCGTTATCTGCAACTTCAGTGTCCTTTTGGAATTCGTTAACCCTCTCGACCTCTCCGACCTTCGGCCTCTCAGTCTCCGTAATTGTCGATTCCATTCATGGGAGGTATTGAGAGAAGGAGTGGAGCATGGCGGCTGGGCTAACGGGGTGGGGTCTGGAAAGCTGAAGGATGATTGCGGTGGGAGTGCGCAAAGCAGAACTTGCAAACGAAAGCCTGACCGGTATGAAAGCGCTGATAGTTCTTGTCGACATGTCCCGGTCGTGGGGAGCCCGGCTATTAATAAATTCTCGCGCTGCAGCACCTGCACATTATATACACCAGCTTGCAGTCGGGCCGTTGCAGCGGAGCATTAGAGGTGCCGGCGAATTTATATGCTTGGAACAAGATACTTGAGGTTTGACACAGTGCACGCCAAAAGATACCTAATCGATCGTGCATACGTTTCTCCAAGCCCTATTACGTATCGAGTACATTTAGAGCCAGTAAAAATTACAATGTTGCCCTGCATTTGAGAAGCCCATTAGTGAAACCTGGATCAACTTGTATCGACTAGTAATATCCGAGACATGCACCGGCCGATCCGTGAGACACCCGATTACATGCATACACACCGATATTGTGGATGGTTGAAGATAGCGTCCCATCGGCGTATAAATGCAATTCAGTTGGCCAGCGAGTTCCCATTATATCATACGATATGCGGGATTTTTACGAGAAGACCCTATTGTGTCTTGCAACGTGACCCCTTTCATGAATTCAACCGCTGCTCCAGGGATGCTGGGACAATTGCCGGTTTGCGGGACCGTGCTTTCGTATCGGATGCCCAATTATATGGTAGCCATACGATATTTCTCTAGTAGATAAGCAACGAACACGGTTTCTGGTATCGTTTCCGTTACTCGAACAGTCCAATTTCCGTGGGCTATATCCAATCACTTTCATTGCATCCTCCAAAAGCTTGGTTAGATTCATGTATACGAGTTCTCGAATGAAAACGTCAAAATTTAGGCTCTTATTTCGGATCTTGCACTCCACCCGTAATTGCAGGGGCTGGGAATGCTAGTTACAGTTTATGCCAGATATTTTGTTGTCGACGGTTGACTACTCGACCGGATGAACCTAACGATGAATAGTTTCCTTGAGATGCTAGTCGAGATGAGGTTTGCATTGGTTCTGATGTCCATCCCAACGAAGCCATTTTTTGTCTAATGTGAGGAATAGGGCCTCGCTTCGGACGTAAAGGTATTGGATCCAATTGATTGGAATTGAAATTGGCCTGAGAGCTCCACGCTTAGATTGAATAGGATTGAATGAACGAGCCAGTCAGGAGTCTTCATGGCAGTGGAGGGAAAATTCGACAGTCTTGCACATACTATCACTCACTAGCCCTACGACGTTACCGTACGTCTTTGATTCCGCATCGAGCCTAATTAATAGTAGTGTTTATGGCATAGTTGTACATGCAGATGGCAGCCTATTGGTCAAGACTATTGAATGTCTCACTTGGAATGATTCCGGAAAATCTATTCCGACATCTACCTGCCTAGAGTAGTCTTGACGGGAAACTCACAATATGTGCTCTATTTATTACTCGGGAAGAAGATCAAATCTATAGGGTCTATTCGACTGCAACACATTGCTAAAATTACGCCGAACAGCTCTTCTACAAAACACAGCCATCAGCCGTCACCGTACAGCCCCAAACACTGAAAGTTCGGCCCGGTCCTAGGATCAGCCCAGACCAAGTAGAAAGCGGACTGACGTTGAGCAGGGTTAGGGGGTTTGATTCCGAACTCTTGGATAGGAGACGGCTAGTAGCATAGTGCATAAGTGATGATGCCAATTACGAAATTCCATCACATTGGGTGGATCATCGAGCCTCAGCTTTTTCAGGTGGCCTAGTCATCCCACCCATCTCATTGGAGTAAACAGAGTGCATTTTTGATCGATCCAGCCTGCAGCTTCATGTGATAGATCTGAAAGTCACATCCAATCACTCGTGCTGACTTTGCACTAATTTGTTGACGTTTACTCTTACTCCCATAGGGGATAACCGAATAGCCCTTGATAATAGGCCAGTATGCTGCAACTCTCCCTTTGGGGGCGGATCTGCCATAAGTGGCCATGAGGCTTTCGGTTTTGCAGTTGAGAGCCTGGTGCTTTGAGCGGTGCTACGTGTGTATAATTGTTGGCAACGTCAAAGATTTGTAGTGACTTGATTGATTACCAAGAGAGAGAAAGAGAAGGATCCGAGAGGGCAAAAGAGGAAGTCCACGCAGTCAGTATGTACAACCGATGTAGTGCAGTGTGTAGTGTGTGCAGCCCTATAGCGGTCATGCACATGCAGGACATAGAAATACAAGGTAGCAAATTAAGACAGTGCTGAGCGGTGTAAACCGAACGATAAAATGCACGGTATTCGATGGCCGTTATTACAGAGAAGGATGTCTGAGGTTTGAAGTTCACTAGAGGTCACTAATACTACAGGTTAAGAACTTGTCTATAGGGTTAGGGTATCTCAACACTCCTTCCTATCTACATTCATTGTAGTCACTCGTGCTCTATCTGGCTTGGAAGCTTTGTGACATTTCTCCTTTCTACTAACTCAACAATGTGCTGAAGATCATATTCTCCCCTCCTCCTTCGTCTGTGCAGTGTCGCCGAAGTAGACTATGAGTGGATGGTATCCGGTGTTTGAGAGGCGATCCTCTCACATCACTCGCTTTCGGCCAAGCGCATGATACAATTCTGTCTATCTAGTTTGAATTAAACACATAGAACCGCCCACGGAACTCAAAGCCAGACACTAGAGCTTATACACATGGAGGATATCAATAGCTTGAGACCTAACGGACTCTATATAGTGCCCTTGCTGTTAACTTTTCTAGTACCTGAATCTCCTTGAACTCATTTTGGTCCGTCTTGGACATAGAGTAATGGACGCGATCCCAACTAGCTGCAAAGACTACTGATACCCGCAACAAAGTCCGCCATCCTGAATATTCATCACATCCCCTAGCTTGATTGGGTCATTCCCCAACGCTTCCATTTGGATCCCAAAGTCCGAGGTAAGGTTTTCGCCAAAGGTATTGTGGTAATACCAACAAAAGATAGGGCCAGATCCGTTGCAATGTTGAGGAGACGGGTGCCAAGATTCTGCTGCCAAATTCACCACAAGCGATTGAGACTCGGTTGATTGTTTATCCGTCTCTCCGGAGGCTAACTGTCGGCACTAACGAACGAGCCCAAACCAACTTGGTTGATTTAGGCAATGGAATGAGGCCCCGGGTCAGGCAATTGGAGTTGGATATATTGACATCCTCACTGGGATCGATGAAGATAGATAGCCTGTCAAAATTGCAAAGACTATCTTAGACACATCCTCCTGCGTTTACGAATCAGGTAACTGGCGGAGATAGAGGTACCATAGTGACACTGTAGCGAGCATTAAGGCACGAACTGTTATCGTTACAGGGCTATTTTGGCTCGTTAAACTTCGTCTCTTTCTCACTAATATTTGCTGTCAGTGTCTGAAACGTTGGCGTGTAGAAGTTAGATCCCATGGCGGGACGAAAACCTGAACGATATCAACCACCGAAAATACGAAGATTCAGGCAATCCGGATTTGAGTATGTTACCTAACATCATGACCGTAGTCTCCACTAGACTTTGTGATGTTGGAGTCGGTCATGGGCGGATTTCTCTGGTGACGTTGGTGTGGAGACTTCACGTTGCCGCACTTAGTTTTCGCCACGGGGCCCGCCACACACGAAGGGTAGGCATTCGTTCACCAGACGGTCTCACACGAAAAACATCCTTCATACCTTAATGCTTGATAAGTAACAAACACCCCTAATCATTCAATGTGGGAAAGGTCTGCCAGGAGTCGTTTCCACAGAAGCGTCAGAGGTGCCTTTTCCGCCGAAGCCGATAACTTGATCAAAGGTCCCCCAATTGGCCATGTTCATTCACGGTTTACTATTCTTGACCCAATCCCAATATTGCTAGCCGCTAGTTATCTGCAATTCTCATGAAGCGTCTTCTCGTACCAAGCAGGGAGCTACTAGATGTCAGTTTATGAAATAGACACCATCTGGCCACACAACAGGAAATGTTGGATCAAAAAAACCACATACAAAACCCGCCCATACGCGTTGGTCCTACCAGTTTTGTCCTGTTTTTGATCACTTGAAACCAAACCAATGTGCACGGATTTTGTATGTGGGTTTTTTTGGCCCAACACTTCCTGTTTGGGTGCCCAGTGCCTAACGACCAATCTGAGCTTATTGTGAATTACTCTAACGAAGGGTAGACACCCCCGATTTTTGGGGTATGCAAGAATGGACACCCTAAAGGTAGTCGTGGCACCTGGCGTTGATGCTGCCTTGGGATGGTGGTGGCGGCGGCGGCGGCTGGCTTTGTGCCCAAACATAGAACTGGATTGACATAGCCCTTCTTTCGACGTGGTAAGTGTATGCCTTGTAGAATCACATTTGTCGACATTCTAGAACGGTGGAGACCTCGGTTCCGAGGAAGCAATGCTCGGGTCGCGGGGACTCGCGTAGAAAGCATACCATTCCTTTCGCGTGGTCGAGGGATGTACGATAAGTTCTGCCAATACCTGCTCGCCAAAATATCCCATGTCAGCCAGTTGCAGTAAGTGGATCTTCATCTTGAAGAACTGGACGAAAGGAGGAAGGTTGGGGAGCAATTGAGACCATTGCCTCTAGCTCTAGGTCCTAGGAGCTCAGAACCCGTGCAGGAATATGCCAGCTCAGGCAATCGTCCCGTCAGATTGAATGGTCAGTGAATATTCTAGAGATTATTAGCCCAGCGTTTAATTTGCAGATTCACCTCAGCCCTGAGTCCCGGGTGCTATATAAAAGACATAGCTCCGCACCCCAATCGGGAGCCTTCGTTTCAATCGACTCTAGGGACTATTTTGTGTCTCTACTGACGACCATTTGGCTGCGTCTACCGCTAGGATCGCTTTTTCCCAGCATGATCTGATATCCGTGGAAACCAGGCAGCGATACCATGTGGCACCGTTGTTTTGGGAATTCCCTGACAAGGACTACCCCCAACTGCCACAAGCGGTGGCCTTTACACCTTCTCATACGGATGGAAACTAGAATTCGGACACAACACGTAGATTATAGCGGAAAGAAGTTCCTGTCAGAAGCTGGGCAACAATTTCCAAAGATTTCAATTCAAGTTCGTACCGGTCTAAGCACTTAGTATGTATTCGATGGAGTTTTACTCTTCTTCCACGTGCCACAAATTAGAATTCGCCGCGGAGTGCCAGAGATATAGATGCCGTGAATTGAAGAACTGATGTCCTCCAGTTTTGTCCCTGGTAGACTCAGAGTGTGGTATACCAGCGTTCGAGACTAATTCGTGTGGTTTTGTTGATGTACCAAAATGGAAATCGTGCGAATCGCTCGTTGATGATAGTAAACCGTGCCTCCGGAAGTCAATTCCAACTCGACGAGATCATTTCGCCTGCTAAGAGCTCACCCCTCATTGAAACGTTCAATAAAAAAGCCAGCGAGTGACCCCATATGCATAGAGGGGGTTTCACAACGCCACACGCACAACAGATCGTACCGATTAGTGTTGGGATTCGAGGCGAGAGAGCGCGCTCTGAAGCGCTCGACGAGTAAATGAGGCGAAGTAACTGAACCACACCAACACCGTAGTGGTAACGGTACTACAGAGTAAACTAACTTTACCATGGAAATAACGCCCGTTTTTGCAAAAACCGATATCAAATACTCTTTGCAATCCGTAGAATGGCGCCGAGAGATACCAACGAGAGCGATCACCGGTGCACCCCCAATGCTCAAACGCCGACGCATATCCTCTGTCTTGCCCATCCCTAGTACCAATGGCATGGTAATCGAGTGAATTGTTCCTCACCGACGTTCGGGTATCCAAAAAAGCGAGCTGGACGTCCAGATATGCGCATTTTGCGCCCAGGAAATGTATGTTGATACGTGGAAATACCTCCGTGGAAGTTGAATCACACAAAAGCTGGTTCTCCGGCGAGAGAGGTAGTGATCAGCGAAAAACATCAGAGTTCCCCCACGAGATTACCATCTTCCGGTATACCCCCACTCCCCGCCTCGTTATCTATAAAACCGTCCCCCACGGCCAGCGGACATCGGGCTGCGCACTAGAAGCATATATATGTATACTATAGTTCATTTCCCGCAGGGCTGATAGTGCTTCCACGGGGCTATCGCGAGTGTTGCGGCCACCATGGAGGTACAGGATAACCAAGTAACCCCAACCCAGACCGTTGCACAAAAGTTATGTCTCAAAAACCCTGGATCGACTCTTGCCATGAAACCCCATAGGGTACCCCGTCTGTAGCATTCACTGAACCTAGCGCAGGTACATGCCCGAATTGTCATTCGACCGGGTCCAAATTCACTTAAGACCTCAGCTCCTGATGATGATCATGAAGCCTCTGTTACCTTCCCTCTTCGTTGCCTCGCCGAGGTCAAGAAAAATCCTCCTATCTTCTGATGACGGTGATTGCCCATGACGTTGTCCTTTGCCTGCCTTAGGGGGCATCCGTGACCGAAAGCATTACCAGGCAGTTAAAGATAAACCTGGCCTTGCGCATGAATGAACGCAAGAAATAAGAAAAAAATTTGCGGCAGCGTGCGGGTTGCCGGAGTTGTTTACTCGAACCTTATTCCTCATGGAATTTTCCGCAAGCAACCCCCTTAAGCCTCAGCCGCATGACAATCGTCACCCCAGCCTGCGGGTGACGTTTCTAGTTATAGTGACTGATTGTCGTTTCTCCAAGTCTTGCACAGCGTTTCCTTCATATGCAGGAGAATTCGCCAGAGGCTGGGCAGGTATCCGGATGCCTTTTTTGCTCCATCCGATAACAGCTTCGACTGTCGGATGTACCTGAATAGGTGCTACTGCTCTCTGAGAAGCGGTAGACATGTATGACTTGACGTGCGTTCTGCATGTGTTATGCAGCGTGTACCTATCACAACAGGACAGTGTACTTATATTTCTTTTTCATTCCCTTTCCCGCACTGCCTGTTTGCTTTTCTTATGTATGATAGAATTTTTCAGGGGCATTATAGCTCATCATGTTGAAACTCAATTGAACTGCGGCATCTTCAATCCAATCGCCTGAATTCCCCGGAAGAGTTGCAGAGGCTGGGAAACCAGTAGTATGTGGGGTGGCGTGTAGAGGTAGGGCTTAAGCCTAGCCATTGGTTACACTTGCCCAATGAGCACATACCAGAACCCAAACACTGCACTGCCAGCAATATATTGTTTTAACACACACGTGCTGTCAGTAGTATGTATGAAGTTGCTGCAGTATGCTTGAACCTTGATACCGCGTTTGGCGCCTGATATACTAAGTACATACTCGTAAGTAGAGTACAGTCGAGATTATAAATATTGTGAGAACTGCGTCCTTTTCTCGCACATACGGCATGATCGAACTAAGAAGGAGGAATGTGCCAACAAAATTTATTGCGTTTGCGGACCCGGGATGGATGGATGGGGTCCGAATTAGAACAAAGCCGCAGGGCTGGTTGATTTCGAGTGTGCTTGGAATTGTGGCGTACATAGAACAACCCAGTACGGTAGGAGCTTCGTGGGCCACAACATTCTCCGAAGGCCATACTCTATGTACTAACAGAGGTTGCTGCCCTGATCGAAATTTAGTGGGACTATGAAATACAGATTAACGAAATCTTATGAGGAGCATATGTGATATGATCTTTTTTGGCTATATCGAGAGTGCATGCATTGGTGGTCAAGAATTCCATTTCGTCCCCCGGTCATTCCAATTGTTCTTGACACCTTTTTGTTCTAATCAGCTACCGGTAGTGTTTCCATGGCGCATCTAGAATTGAATGCTCATTAGGGTGGGAAGGAGTAATCTGGAGGCAGAATTGATGCCCCCCACCACAAACATTATCTTTTGGCAGAGCAGCATCTCAATGCAAGTGTAGGTATACGTCGGAGGCGGCAAACACGAAATACTGCATCCTTTCTAGTGCATTGAAACCACGGAACGGGATCGAAAGGTCAGCGAACTTGGCTGAGAGCGAAACATATAGCCTGTGCATGTGTTACATTCTGCATGGTCCAGCAATAGTGTTTCGTCCTGTCCTAGCAGCGCTAATTGTAACTAGTGTGTGTAGTTCGACTGCCGATGCATTCTTCGAGTGCTTGCCCCAAATAGTTGTGGCTGCAGATGATGCGCATCCACTTGACATTTGGTACATGTGTCGGAGGCTTCCCGTCAGCTTTTCTGCTGACATACATCCTGCCATGGATCAAGGCGAATCGCATCCCATCAGGGTAATTCCGTGAGCGTGCTTTACATAACCGTAAAGTAGATATACCCAACAGAATATCTAGTTACGTTACTGCTATTCCGTTGTCAGTTAGAAGCTTCCGCGACAAGACTTCCCAATGTATAGACTCACATAGAAATACCGCGATGATAATGAGTTGGCATCGATGCATGCAGTTTGGATGTTGATGGGTACGTACTTAAGTACTTAAGCAGTTTGATAATGAGTGGAAATCGAGTAGGTACATACTCAATCGTCGGCCTACACGCTTACGATTGGCAGGGATGGCCGTAGCTGTTTAATTCAGTCTCCATGGGAAAACAATCGAAAAATTACTGGTAATGCATGATATCTGCAGTGCAATAGATCTGCGCGTAGCCCGGTGAGGATATTCTGAATCGAATATAGTGTCAAGGTATATGCCGGGCGTCGATGCATGGAAGGCAAACTGGCGTTCGGCAGTACGTATGACATGACCCGAGCACCCATGATGCAGATCCGGGGTGTACAGTTGAGACGTTTATCGAGCATGTTATTCCTATTTATGCAGACGGTTCTGGTATCTGCCTGCGTGAGAGTTGTGCTGCGGGTATATCCGTAAAATGCAATTGTGAAATGCGATTTGTTGCAAAGCGTTGTACAACGTACTCTCCAGGCCCCTCCGCCATCTAGCCGGCTCGCCCGGAGGCGGAGGGGATATCAGGGTCCTGTCATACTCTAATTAGAGTCAATACAGTATGATTAAACAACAACAACTCTCCAGGCCCGCCCCTGGCCACTTCATAAGGTACTCTCGAAGATCGAAGTCGAGATAACAGTCCAAATCAATTATGCTTATTCGGTGTCAACTTCGAGATCGTAGCTTTGTTTGTTGCACTGTTCGTGCTCCTTTCACCAGGGCTCGAAGATAGTTTGTCGCCTATCGCCTATCGCCTATCAGAAATTCGAAAATTGAGGGCAGTGTCACGTGTTTCAGCGCTCCTCTATGTATGCTCCCTCTCTAGGTAGTTTGTTTCCTTCAATAATCGGCGAGCCTCGAGATAATTTGGGACCAGAATATCGGCATCAAGTCCTCATCTCAGACTTACACCGCTGATTGATAAAAATCAGACAGAATCCCTAACCCTCCGATACCCTGCATTTTGGGGTACTTTCGGGAATGGTCTCTCTAGGGTGGGATTGTTATCTATAACTGCGAGTCTCAATTGTTATTTGAATTGACCTCCGCAACCCAGATTTTAGGTTTGTTTGTTTGTTTGTAATCATATTGCATTCGGCCGCGAAGCGGCCATGGCATAGATTTTAGGTTTGTTGGTACCTGCCTAATAATTGTCGTAGCAGACCCGGGACTTAGGCAGTTCAACCTTTGGCTTTTTTTTTCGCAGGCAACGTACGCGTATCCTTGGAAGTGCCTCGAAAATGCAAACAGGTTTGATGTCCGATGTCGTGCACTCTTGACTGGCGGGCTTAATTATACGTGGCAAGAGAAGCTGCGAGCCAATTCCTTGTGAAGGCCGAAGAGATTCTAAACGAGAAAACGTCTAATTTTCTTGCAAACATTGAAGTCCGGTATAAGAACGCGGCGTTTCAGACTATAGAACAAAAGAATCAAATCAAAACGAATTTAAATTGGAAAATGCACAACCTAGGATGCATGGAGATTTTCATAATCGAGTATGAAATCACAATTTTCGAAAGCGATCGATCATATCGCTCAGCCACAAGTCGAAAATGCAAATATCATTGTGATGTTAACGTGATACTTAAGTAATGAACGAACCCCCAGTAGAACCCAAAATAACCCCGAAAAAAAGGTGCAAAAAGTTCCAATCATTACCGGCATTAACTCCATTACCTAGAAATTGACATCTAACGGTATAATCTCTAGCCTCTCTTCTCGTGTCCGACAAGCGATATCTGGAGATAACACCGAATCACAGCGGAAAAAAGCCAGAAGATACGGAAAACGAAACTCAAAGGCAACCATCATCATCATCATCATTCCAACCTTTCACCCGTGTAAATCGATGAAGATAAAGATAGTTACTGTCGAAAATCTCCACCGCCACATGCTTACTTAGCAGCGGTGGTGGTCGTGGTAGTGGGGCGTACTTCCTTGTCGTTGATTTTGATCAACTCCACCTCACTAGGTAATCGAAGAAGTCAGCTTTATACTAGTCCAGAGATGCGTTCCTGCAGCTCTGAGTTCGGCATGGCCATGTCATGCAAGTCATGCAAGTCATGTTGCTTTACTTGCAGTAGTGCCAGACAAAAAAAGAATAACTTATAAGGCTCACAATATGAGGTCTGAGTTAGCGGGGATTATATCCCCAAACCCACTATGAGAGATATCCCTGTCAGTAGATGATTGTTGATTGCCGAACTAAAGTTGCAGGGATAGAATTCTTACCGCGCACCATAGGCGTAGTCACTATCAAGGACCGGAAAATGTCAGCAAAGCCTTCCAAATGACTGTAGTACGTACGCAGTGATTTTGAGCTTCGCTTTTTCACCCAATGTCATCTCTAGTATTGCCTCGTCCCAGCCTGAAAGCGTCAGTTATGATCGGATGCGGTCGAGGCCCAGATCGGAGTATTGGCCGGGTGAAGTTTCGATTCGATTGTGGATGGGTGAACGGGCGTCCATGTTCGAGCGGAACGTTATTCTGGATCTGCGTACCTTGGATGACACGCCCCACTCCAATCTGGGTGGTGAATGGGCCGCGTTTGATAGTAGAGTCAAATCTTTTTGCAGTGTGGCGTTAGCTACAAGTCGTAAAGCGAGAGGAAGTTGGTCTGCCATACACAGAGCCGTCTTTAAGTGTTCCAACGTATAACATTGTGACATAGTCTCCCTTCTTAGGGGAGTCCACGCCATTGCCAGGAGATATTTCTTCCTTCGCAACACCCATGATGATTTGAGTAGTGGTGAGCGGTTTGGTGTGTTTTCGTTATGTGGTTCGGAGGAATGATTGAAGATTGGGACGAGAGTGCTGGTTCTGAACATGATCGGAATCGGGGTGGACTGAGTATTTTATTTATATTTGTGGCTCGCAAAGGCGATCGATCGAGACGTTGGCTAGGAGACTGTCCGGGGCTGGGCGGGGGTAGCGCAATAGCATGTAGGTACTGCAAAGTACCGAAGAAGCACCACACCATCCACGCTTTGCCCCACACGGCACCCGAAATTGGTTTGAAGAAAGCAGCAGAGTTTACACGCACGTCATTCGCCAAAAGGAAAGAAAACGACTTCAAGACATAAAAAGGAAGAAGAGCATGAATGAATGAATAATGGATGAGGGTTTGGGATGCACCCACCCGAACAAGGCGGCTGCCTTGTCTTCCTAACGCTGGAGTCATGAATTCAGGACAAACGCGCCAAACTCGCCCAGCTCGCCCAGCTGCTGTTAACTGCGTACTTAGTCTCCCCACTTTACCACCCCACTCCTTCAAAACCAATAATGCTGATATTTTCGTCTGCTCGAAGCGTTGTTCTGGGTAAGAAGACAAGCAAATATAGCAGCTACTATGTCTCAAATGCACCAAACACCTGCCGCCCAATTGCCAAACAAACAACTTAAGAAGTCGATGCCGGGCTTTGCATGGCAACCACATGTCCCGGACTAAGTCGAATCTGTTCACTCACCATAATTTTGCCGCTATGAGGATATGTCTGATCTTCCATTGATTGGCTATTAGACTTCGTTATATTCACATAAAACATTGCTCCACCACCAGCTCATATATCATTTATACGCTGGCCGTGCCAATTACCCATGCACTCACTGCAGACAAACACGCGGTCTAATACTACCTGTTATGGCGGTAATCGGGGATTCCTGTGGGGCAATTTAACTCGTCGATTTAGCGAGTTTTCTCTGTCCAAAGATGTTAATGGTTGTCATACAGTTCGATTCTTGACCGACTTGGTCTTTGTGATAAATGTTGAAGAACAAGGAAGTAATTGATAACATTTAATCCGTACCGGCCTTATCCAAGAAATGTACCGTTCCATTATTTGTCCAGGCATTTATCATGGCGAGGTCATGTCTTCGTCATCATAAATGAGAGAACAGATTTAACAACACTTGAGCACATTATGCAAGACATCACACACATCGCTGTACCTGGCTCGTTCAACAATTGTTTGTGATATACCCTTTGTTTATGAAGGCGCTTGATAGGAGAGATTTATCATCAATCTTGAGTCGGATAGTTAGCGATTGGTGTGGGAATATGGTTATATTGTCTCGAGATCTCTTGACAGCCGGTTTTCAGCCCCTTGTTGTCGTAGGACCTGCATGCATTGAAAACCCTCGAAATGTCGCATATTCGTGGGACCACATCGTCTGATGTGACATTAGAGTTCTTGACCCCACCACGAAAGTTCATAGTTGCTTTTGACATGTCACAGGCGGGGACTTTGTGCAGTGCAGCCTTACAAGGAGTTTCTTTCGAGACTAGACCGGTTGGGTGAATTCTGATCTCGTTAGCGATCTCTTGTAAACTAGCTTTAGACTTCGTGGCCACCTCCAGAGGTGACGCTGGCCCTTTGCTGATCCTTTTTTTCTGCTGTTTGATTCTGCAAAAAGGTAATCAGCAAAAGAATCCCAGCTCGTTTTTACTACCATGATCCATCCAGTCCTGGCAGGCACCGAAAGCCTACGAATCGACCTTTGCCAAACGATTGAGGAAGAATCTACTATGCGTGAAACTTAAGACATCTGCTGCAGGGACGTCGGACGGTGGCTGAACCAGTAGCTATCTTAATGCACTGGTTGCGGTAAACCATGCCGGCGGTCTCTCCTGTCACAAATCATGGGAACATGTATGAACCTATCAATGTCGAAGAGTAGCCGTGGTATTAGAGGGATATCGGTGAGATGCACACTCGCATGCGGGAGAAGTGGTTATTCATAAATGGATGCGAGGTCATAGACTAGACAGTGATATCCCACCGCGAAACCTATGCCCATCAACAAATAATTATTCTGCTAGCCACCCTATCGCTCGAAAGTGCGGCGTCTTTCAGCCCATCCATTTCAAAGGGCTATTTTCTGCCATTGTGGCACAATCTCACAGATAGCCCTCCCGTCATGCCCTGCATTAGCGAAGACTGGCGAGTAACATCTTCTTGTTGTATCTACTTTCGGCTGTGATGTCCTATCCCTCTTAATTGCTATCAGCCGATCATTCCAACATATTCTATCATGTAAAAGATAGGTTACTCTATTGGCATTGCCGATCCACGATTCTTACACTTTGAAAACCGACAAGATATAAATCTGCTTATCTGGGCAGGTGATAAAGCCTTGACCTACGCACGTGTCTCCGAGATGCATTGACGCCACTTCTCTGAACTCCGTTTTAATACTTTACTCGCCTTGGTCAGGCCCTTATTGGAGCGTTAACGCGCTTCCTTGCTAGTAAAGATATAAATATGACGTCTCTTGTTTCCTTTTTTCAAACCGGGACCAATGGCGACTACAAAATGTGTCTGGACGTTTGGATGCTACAGACGCGAGTATCCACTTGATCCTAGAACTTCTTGCCGATTGGTGAGCTCTAAAGGTTTCTTGAAGCGCCATCTTAATTCTTTCACCCTTGGACATAACAACCTTCATGCAGGAGTACGGTTGGACACAACAAATTTTAACTTGAATTCAGCGCTGGTTTTACTCCGGTTTGCAGCCTGAGCACATCCCCCCAGCGATATTAGGAGGGTTCGGTTCTGGCAGTGTGTTTTCAACCTTTGACTTTCCCACAACGGTAGACATTCATACCGCTTATAACGGGTTGTTTCAAGGGCGTATGTATGTCCGACGTTGTTTACTCTAAGTGCTGGTCATCAGTCAGACGTCGTCGCCTTATGGACGGTCTTTAATCTGCAATCGACTCGTAGTATTTAGACCATATATACAGAGGCACTTAAATCATTGGAAGATTATCACTACATCCTCAGAGCAACAGATATCGATATTTCTTCTGCAGTATACCAGAGTTTCAGTGTGGATTGGGTGGGGAAACCGAATTTTTAGTATCTCAGAGCGTGTGCCGTTTAATTGCATCCGTGAATTGCCACCTACCGTGGGGGTGATTTTACACTTCAAATTCATGAGGCACGGAGTCTGATATATATTGATTTGTCTATATGATTGGGCGTTATTAATTACTAGTTCCTTATAACCAGGTTTGTATACTTCCCCGGCTGAGTAGGTCCCATATATGCGTTCTTGGTATGCACATGCGTGATCGCGTATGGGTGCAAAACCCGGAAAGCTTTTAGTGTCGATACATACAAATTTATATGAGGACAGGGATCAAAGAGTTCTGATTTTGGCTTCCATATACGACATTAGCCACAACTGCGAACACCTCAGTTCACTTCTCTTCCACCACACCCATCAACAACTTTCGAGATTCTGATCATGTCGCCGACTAACACCTTGCCAGATTCCATCCTTGACTGAAACACAAACAACAGCGTCGCAATCGAATTTACGCCTCCAAGGGGCCGGAGAATATGTTGGCTACAGTACGAAAGGGGAAAGGTTGTACGGATCCGACTCCATCGAGAAAGAGATGAAACGGGTGCACGGAAACTAAAGAGCGGGACGAAGCGGATGTCTTCACAGGAGGGGTTAAGTACGTACTGTATTGTGGCAACAGAAGTATCTCATCCCATTTCCGCGATAACGATTGGTTCCCTTGCCGGAGGTTTCACTGTGAGGCAGACAGAACTGATCGGAGTAAATGACGAGTGGCCATTGCGATAAGAAGACATCCGACAGGACTGGTAGTTCATGGACTACATAGTGTAACCATAGTTGATTGCACGCTTGAGTTGTCCCCGGAATTCAAAGCTCCGGCAACAAATTGGGGATATGGCAGTATCCTGGGAATTGAGAATACACGCGGTACATTTCTGGCCTCCGATGGTGTTGCACAACTTCAGGAGGAGTTTCCAGCATCGCCTACCCCACTTACTCCACAGCTGGCATTCGAGTGAGTGGTAATGATGGCATTGGCGCTGGAGCGATCTTGTATGACTACTTCCCAATAATTAAACCATGAAAAGCTACGAGAGTATAAAGATGCGGGTTCACATGTTGGGTTTCCGGAAAGAACTGGGCCATGATTAACTATAACAGTGCTGATACGCTGATCTGAGTTAGTGATATACATAATCGACTAACTCTTGCATAACTGCACGTCGAGACGCCGACATATCCGATAGTCCAACATGTCTCAACAAATCTCCCAAATTGCCGAGATGGGAGATAGCAAACAACCTTCTAACATCATGATTACACGCCAAAAATACACAAATATTTGCTGACAGGACTGACGAGTACGTTACCAGCCGTAGCCGTTAGCACCAATCCTTGAATTCCGTGCACGATGCATCAGGCCTGCATTGCAGCCGAAGCCGACCCAAGGAGACATCTCGGGTGCAAACTCATCGGTTTCATTGCAACTGTCGAAGAGGGTTAGATGGTATTGCTGGAATACTACCAAAGCAAATCTTGAGCCCTAATCCATCGCGAGCTTGATTATAGGCGTTCAACCCCCTAGCTTTAGCTTTCAAGTCAAGCCCGAACCACTGCACTGGGTCACATGTAATACCACTCTCGGGCGAACACCACAGCCACGGATTTCGACACCCAGCCGCTGTAAAAACCCAGTTGTAAGGCAATGCATTTCAACCTTGATACCCGGGTACCATGAGATGTGCCTCACCGCGCATTTCTTCCAGTTTGGGGTCTTTCAGCGTGAGTTACTAGGTTAGAAGCGGGGGGTCGCCAATTGGAGGCGGTGCTGTCTCGCCACACATCTTCCGCCTCTCCTCGACTCCTGAAAACAAGCGAGTTGCAATATTGAAGAACTTCCAATGGGATAGCGTTACCCAAAATCATGGAGATCGACACTCATTATCACTCACAAGGAGGGGAACCCAACGATGCTCATCTATTTCTAGGATTTTGTCGGAATGTTCAGAGACAGATCCAAGTTAGTCAATCCTATTGGTTCGATCGTCCTCGTCGTTTCCCTTGTCGCTCCTTCTGGGACCCGTGACAGGACCCGTGACATATTGTATGACAGAGAAATGCTTTGGTTGGAATATCCCCACAAAGACGGGTCTCAGCCTTCCGACTGTGTGTTGTGCAATAGGTTCTTCCGCTTTCGTCTTGGACGGGTGACCCATCTGTGAAGCTTTTTCGCAAAAGCAACCTGACAAAATGCAACAAAGCATGTGGGACCGACGTCAAATAAGTGGTGCCACTGGGGGATAGTTGCCACTACCTATATACATACAGCTGGCACCATCGATATGGTGCAGTTTCGTCAACTCCCCGGAGCAAGAGCTGCCCCTGTATAGCTCAGCATAATAGGCTTGGACTACATTTCTACCGAAAATTGGCTTCGCAGTTTATTGTCTCTGGACCGGAGTTTGTCGATTTCTTGATACGATGAACATTGGTATATGATAACTGAACAGGGCAATTCGTCCGTCGAAGTGCAAAAAGAACGAGGTTATGTCCGAGAAAGGCACACACAATGACGGAGTGTTGCTGTCGTTTTAGATGCCCTGTGGGGGGTTTTAGCTTTGGTCAATCCAACACTACCAACGGACGAAGAATCCCATGTCAAACTACTTTTGTATCAGACCGGATTGTGCCGCAGAAATCTAGAGAGGCATGGCTTCCAATACGTTGCGTAATATGATTCCCTGGGGTTCTAGCCAAGGTAGATTTTCCACCGCATTCCTCTGCCTTCCTGCCACTCTGCCACTGCAACAAAACCAATCACTGATTACCTCTCAGCTGCAACTTGATCTTCAGATTAAGGTGGTGCGTTTGCCTGCTTCTGCTCGATCTGCAAGAGGTTATCTTTTTAATCCTGTTCGAATTCTGTGAGCCCACAGTATTAACCCTGCTGGAAGTCGTTTGCACCCGTCTTCAACTTCACCACATGTACGATATCAGTGGGTTCAGTCCTGAGCTGCAGCAGATATTTCATCTTTCTTCCAAGGCCCCGCTGCACGCCCAGGCTACCTGTAGTCTGGATCCAAATAGATTGGAATGCTGACCTGTAATTAAACATGATGGAGGGGCATATTTCTTTGTGGCGGCAGCAATTGCGTAATGATTGGCCACAGTCCGAGGCGTGCTGAATGTTGGAATGAAGAATTTGCAGATATTCCAGGATTGAGATATGCTTGCAGGACAGGTGTCATGGCGGGGTGCTGGTGTTGATAGCCATATGGCTCGGACGATGCTTCGCTACTATTATGTTACCATAAACATGCAATCTTTTGCGAAGAGAAAGAGAAAGACAAGTGCGAGGAATGGAGGCGAGTACAGGGAGTGTTGGGTTAACGGTAGCCCTACATAGAATCAATGCAATGCAAGTGCCACCCACGCCGCCTGATCGACGATCTTGGGGTCCGGTTTTTCCGTCAAGGATCTTTGAGTGATTGCAGTAGGAAGAAGGAAGTCTTCGATGACTTAGAATCGACAATAGCAAACAGAAACGTTGGGTGGAATTGATATGTGGCGACCATCTATTACGAACGGGCGCATATGGACGGAGTGACTTAAGTCTACAAAATGTTACGGATATGAAAATTCCTCGCAAAGTGCGCCGTATTTAGAAGATATTCTCTTGGTTCATGGGTCAGTATTACTCGTTAAACAGAACCATGCAGTCATATAATCTCACTCGGTTGTATTTGGTGATTTGAAGTTAGAATCCGAGCCCTTCGTCCAGTTCCGGATGGAAGTCGCCGTATCCAAATAACAAGGTTGTACCGAAGACGATGGGTGGCGGTTATCCTGTAACCAAAAGACACAATCTACGGAATCCGCCGTCCCCTGGGTAGAGCCAGCTGAAGAATCGTTTCCCGATTCCGCAACTGAAGTCCAAACCTGTGGCACAGCATACCGAATGCGATACACGGTCTTGATCAGAGCGCCCCATAAAGCCTGTCGCTGAATGGAGCAATCAGTACTGGTGTACTAATTCAGTTTAATCATAAGCTACCCGAGTGGCATACTGAAAAACCCCTTGCACTTCCGGCATTCCGAACTTGTCCTGCCGCCTGTTTGTCACGTGGAATCCCTCAACTAAAAAGCCACTGAGAGCCAGTAAGAAACTGTGGTTAATTGACGATTTCAGGTGACGAACTCATTTTGGTATCGTGGCATCATAATTGCCTCAACTGATACCCCGAAATTTTTGAGATGGCTTGTTGAATAGTGGGTTTATTCTACGGAGGCATGGACTCCTGTACAACTCCATTTGGGTGGCGCATGTTGTGGTTTTGCTTAGGTTACGTACGCTCAGACGCTCCTTTCCCGCTGCGTATTAGGTGGGCGTCTAACTGAGACACTGGATTTCTGTAGGGCTAGGTTTTATCTTTCTTGCGCAACGATATCTCGCTTTAGTTCTCATGCCACTTGAATTTTGAGACTCCAGATGATTTAGCATCATCAAATTACTCATTAGACTACCTGTCGCAAATTCATTCGGTGTTTTATTTTCGTCTGCCAGGTCCTCCATTACGACGACGAACTAATCGACAAAACCTCAACCCAGCGGAGCGAATGTCGTGGAGTTTATTCCATGATATCACCACGCCGAAGGGGGAATGGCAACGTGTTACCTGGCTTTCATCGGAGATCGGCATGAAAAACTACCGTTGTAAAAAAAGCATAGTTGGAAAATCCATATTCGGTGTTGACACACCGCCAGATTCGAATTTGACTTGAATTCGGTGTATATTTCGTACCGATCCTGTGGGGTAATGGTCTTGGAACGTACATATGGCGTGTATTTCGGTTCTAGTAATGTGTATTTAACCCTTGATTTTTCACTACGATACTTAAGCACTTACTTCACTTGTCCTCCACCTCCAGCGAATGGCTCCTCCTCCTCTCCTCCTCTCCAGAAACTTGTGTGTAGTAGCACTGATTGTCTACATTACATACTTAGCTACTTGCTACTGCAAAAGGCTATCGAACCAAATAAAATACTTTGGATTAGTAATTCTGCGGAATAACACGTGTGCAAGTAGAACTACATTATCAACTTCTGTGAAAAATAGTTTCCAAACTGTTTATTCACTATCTCCCTCAAACTAAGGTAGAGATAGTAGACGCCAACTCTACGGTTATTGCTCCACGGTTGTTTCCCCACGGTTGTTTCCCCACGGCTGTTTCCCCACGACTGTTTCTCCGCGTCTGCAGAGCATTGAGTTAGGAGGTTTCGCGCGCCGGGTATGTCTGGTGGGAGATAACTGTGGTGTGGAGTTATCGTGGGGTTTATGGCACTACAATTGCTTGTTTGTTTGTAGTTTGTAACCATAATGCATTCGGCCATTACTGATCATGGCATAAGTACAAGTGCTCTTTCCCCCCTTCCCCGGACTACAATTACTCGTGGGTGGACTGGCTACTCTACACCAGTAGCGGTTCGAGATTACTCTAAGTGTATCATCCAATTCACATGATAATGTCGTATAAATCACATGAAATTTCGTGTGATTCGCATGCTATGTGGTTTACAGTTGATCCCCACCACCACCGCCAGCTGCTGCCACTCCCGTCACCACCACTACTACGAGCTTTTGCCACTACCGCCACCGCTGTTCTACAATCAACCAACCGTGAGTCAATGCACGCGTGTACACGCCACGCAATACGAACGCCCACATAAGACGACGTCAAATCAATCCCCGTAAATTGTGAGAGGCAAAAGTGAAAACCCCGTAACTGTATCTCTAAAACCCAACGTGTCCCGTTGTTTTAGAAACTCAACACCAAGATGCAATCTCACGATATTTCCATAGAGTCCTGCATGAAATGTCACTCACTTTGTTGTGTAACTCAAACCACAGGAGTGTGGCTTACACTCTGCATGGAATCTCACTCGTGATAGTGCGATTCATACGATAGTTGTGGTGGCATCAGCATCGTGGCAGTGGCACAACTAGTAATTTGACACCGTGATGATTGTCGTCGTGGGATTATCGTGTGATTTAAATTGCAATTACATTATATTCCTCCCATGTCGTGACCAAAACCTTGTACCCTACTCGTATAGATCAAAAGTTCCCGGACGGCGTATAGATTGATTAGATTAGATTACTCGTCATAAAATAAGATGAGCCTGTACGAAATTTTAATAACTGATCTCATTGTCACAAAATTCAGTTGGCGCCCTAGACAATGTCAAGGATTGTTGTCTGAAATGGAGTGTCCGAGAACTTTTGATATGTACGAGTAAGGTGATCAAACTCTGAAATCAAAACGAAATTAGCCTCGGCGAGGAATATCCTAGCAAATAACGGGCGTCAAGCATATTGATATTGTGAATGAGCAGTTAACAGCGGGACAGATTTTTCCTAGCCCGCAATCAGTCGGTTATTAGGCGGAGTATAGCATTGTTGCAGCCTGATGTTTTTTTAAGAGAATTCAAAGGTTTCTCCATGACCACATCACTCGGTACTCTTAACCTTACCCACACCCCACACCTGGCTTTACAGGTATCCCATGCAAACTAGCTGTCAAGGCTGTGATAACCTAGTACCTACTCAGGCTAGACCTGGACACAGCGGCGAGGCAAGATCGTGGCCATACCAGTCCTAGTTCCCAGGGAGTAATGCTTATGGGAGTAAATTGCCTCGGATTCCCGGCTTTCATCTATGTTCTCTTGTTGGCTTCCGGTTGTACACTTACAACATCACTCGTCGCCACTCAGGAAATCGAGTAATTGTCCTACATTAGACAAAAGATAAATAAAGTATAAGCGCTTCAGGTTTCGAACTCTAGTGTTTATAGTACCTGAACTTTAGTGTTACAACACCTGGTGTTTACAGGACTATGCATTTACTGCTAATTAAGCTAGGCCTCAGTTCTTGTGTGTTGGAAGATTCAGACCCTGAGCGAAACAGGACTTCCAATAATCAGTCTAGTCAGCTTAAAAGTGATGTTTAGTTGTACTCGTGTCACCTGGACGAACAATGATGAAAGGGCAAATGTACCGTCTGCATTTTTAAGCGGACAAAAGAGAAGAATAGGCGCTAGAGGTTCGAACCTTGATATTTATAATACCTGGTATCATGGTGTTTATAGCACTTGGTTGGCGTATATAACACCCTGAACTGCCAGTTAAGCTAGGTATGAGCAGTTTCTTGTTCATTGGAAGATTCGGACCCTGCATAGTTTCTAGCAGTCCTCTGCATGCTTAAAAGAAAGACAGTAAGGAGCATGCACGCTACAGGGCGAGATACATATGATTATATCCTTCTCACACGATATTCTCCGCGGCATGCAAAAAGAGATAAGATTTGGCACGATGGGTTCGAACCCCAGTGTTTACACCTCGTATTTATATCACCTGGCGTTTACACCACCAAGAGGCCGGTTCTTATCGTTGAAGAGCTTTGCGTGGCCTTATCTAGCCCAGGTTTCCATAACGTCTGATGGTCCTTATAGACGAGGCTACCCGGAAATTTATTGTAGAGCGAGATTGAACCCAGCGATATTGTATTTTCTCGGAAGAAGAAAAAGAGCGACAACCGCGATATGCTCCATGGCATAACAAAAGAGCAAAGGATTGTCCACTACAAGTTTCAAGCCCCAGTGTTTAGAGCACCTATAACCAATGTTTACAGCACCTTGTATTTAGAGCACTTTGTGTTTAGAGCACTTTGTGTTTAGAGCACCTAGTGTTTACAACACCATATTCTAGCAGGTTTCGAACCTGTGTACTGGTGTTTGAAACACGGGGTGTTTAGAGCACCGAAGAGTGTTTGTAGCACCTCACCAGCTAAGCTAGACGATGTCATCATGTTTGTTGTAGGAACTTATGGGACCTTGTTTCTGAATACTCTTCGCTTCATTTTGAAAAAGAGGAGCAAAAGAGTTATTAGGCATGCGGGTTTCGAACCTGTACCTAATGTTTGAAGCACCAAGTGTTTAGAGCATTAGGTGTGTAGAACACTGGGGTGTTTATAGCACCTTACTAGCTAAGCTAGACGGCCTGTTCTTGTTCGTTAAATAGTTTACATTCTTAGTACACCAAGTAGTAATAGGTGGTGCTTAGACTATGGGAGCTGCGAATCGTTTTGAGCTTCCTCTTAATTTCGATTTGCTCTCCTGTTGCTTCCCATTGTACATGTGGTAGTGAGGTGAGTTTACACACCAAGGTGATCAATGCTCTCAAACATAAACCCACTTTCTTGCCGCGACTGTACAGCATCAATTGGAGTCTTGGGGATATAGCGTATATAGCGGATAAAGCGGATAAAGAGTGTGCGCTGAAGGTTTCGAACCTTAGTGTTTATAGCATCATGCCCTGCTAGCCAAACCGGGGAGCAATTCTTGTTTATTGTGAGAGTCGGACATCCGGACCCTAATCCAAACAGCAGTAACAATCAGTTGTACCCAAATAACCAGGTGGTGGTGAAGAACCGGGTACTACAGTCTTGATGATTTATGTGGTGAGATAATAGGAACCGGCATTGGAGACGGAGACGGCGAGGGGGGGGGTTTATAGTCCGACAGTCCAAGTAATGCCAAGCGCAGCTCCGAAGGTTACTCTTCCTGAGGTCGGTTTCGATTTTCCGAGCATTCGGCAAGGCCAGGTGGTTTCAGCTTGGCATTAGGATTCGGTCTGGTGGGTTGTAGCCTACCGGGAGGATAATCCTTGGCATTCGTCTCGGGACGGTAGTGGATTTGATTGGAAAATCGGTGATTCGTTTCTTCCGCAATGTGTTTCTTATGTGTATGTGTGTGTGTGTGTGTATGTCTTCATATACACACATATGATGACATACGCGCGTCAGCTAAAGGGATCTTTTTCACTTTATCGACAGCCCTCAATGTTTCTATTGTTCTCCCGTTATCACTCGCGGTGTGAGGTAGGCGCTGCAGCTGCTGCATCGTCTGGATGTAAACACCGTCAACGTTAACGAGGAGTTAGGGGCTAGAATTCAGTTCTGCATGCATTAGGCCATTTCACGTTGTGGCGGGTTACTGCACGGGGGGTGACTGTTTCGAGTCATTCTAGTAAATAATTTAAGATGGATTGTACCATTGTTCGACTCGGAACTAACAACCGCGGAAATACGGGATACGTGAACGCCCGGCCTTACAATGCTGACAAGAGAAATGGGGAGATTTTGTCCGTGGACGCTACTTAGACTCGTCATAATGATGACGGGAGACCTGCATTGGTGTTTCCGTCCCACAAGCCGGTATAAAAAGTCAAACCCGCTGGCAGTGCTACAAGAGTTGACGTTATGTTGTGGTCGATATGGGGCCATCTGGCTTTTACACCCGCCATGTACCACGTTGTGGCATTCGCAGTCTTGTTTTAGCGGGAAACGTGCCATTTATGCATATTTACCCGCGGTGACTCTTCTCCGTTGGAGGGATTGGCTAGATTGAGACTGTCGTCTCGTGGTATCTGCATGTACAGTGACATTGGAACACAACGCACCCGTGACTCATTCGGCTTCTTGCCGATACCATGTTGTATTTTCCCGCATTTATGCGTGTTGCAGCCACGTCATATTTATGACTACAGACCCGGGAGACGTGATTACTTGCCCACGAGCCTACTCATCGGCGTCTGGATGAATTCACCCTCGGAATGAACCTTGCCTGTACACTACAAATGGCAGTCAATGATATGGCGAGAAGTAAGATCGCTGGTATGGGAATACATTTGCACATATTCTCACTCGGTCCAATGGCCTTTTGCCGGTGTTGCATGTGTACCTGCATCGTGAGCCTCAGGTCCGTTTGATATACAGTTAGTATATGAGGATATGCCTCAGGAGAGCGGCTCATATCAGTACAAACGGGTATGCAAACAGATATGGGAGTCAAGTCTCTATATATACGGGCCTTCTGTGTTGAAATAGTGATGCTAGAGAAGCTTGATTGTATATTATCTAAGAGAGCCACAAGGCCATATATATGAGAGTACAAGTGTGAATGCGTGCGTACGCATCTATGTATAGACCCTTCAGGCAGACAGCAATCTCCGGTCATACGAGACTCACCTCCGGCCATACGAGAGTCATCTCCGGCCATAAGATGGCGGAGACCTATCATGCAATATTCTGGCCTCGAGAGATCAGTAAATCAACAAGTCTTTCTAGCATCCAAAGTTACAGCCGGATGCTGATTATGAAGAGACGTCTGTGCAGCTCTCAGAAAGACTGCTCATTAGCCCTGATATTCTGTAACAATAATTGGCTGGGACGTGTTGGAGCTCGATGGGGTTGTCGTTACTATTAGCTTGAACGATTCTCACACTTAAGATAAAGTTTAGCCCATAGATCCACGCCGTTTGAACTAGGATAAAACGCCGAGTGTTGTCTATAGGGCTATTTCACCGCTTGACCGTTTTTGTCTTACAACAGGCTTGGAAAGCTTACTTCTTAGTTGCATAACGTCCAGCCAGGGAAAAGAAAACACGGCAGTTAGAGACCCGTGGACCCCAGCAAATCTAACTGAGAATTCTCACTCTTTACTGGACAGCTGCTGGCAGATCAACAGTCGATCATACCGTTTATTGACCAAATCGGTGAGAATTCAAGACCGTGAAAGGATCGATATATGCGGGAAAAGAACCCGTAAAATCGCGATGGTGCAGAGTTGATCAACGGCCACAAGAGTCCTAGCTCCGAGGATCCCAAGGAGCCACGTTGATCTTTCCTGATAAAGGTACCCCACTTCCAGGGGTCAAATGGCGGAGCGTTGTCTTCGTGTTGGACACTATCTGTCAAATGTACCCCATGGGGATGAATGACTAGGATTCCCGGTACCCTCTAACATTTCTACGTATCTGCACCGTCAATCCTTGAAACATGTATATACCCCCCAGTTCTTGTACTCTATGTGAAGGAATCCCGAAGATTCTCGCGCGTAGCGCCTCAAAAATACAACATTGCAATGTTATGCCGTGGGCAGGTGCATTTATCTCTTTACTCCTTCCTGCAGAATACTATACATAATGTTCGAGGCAGTGCATGCATGGAAACAGGTATTCTTTCCTGGTGGGGTACACGATCAATGTACTACATAGTATATAGTACGTGTTTGCACGCATGCCGCGCCCGGAATCTTCGGCACGAGAGCGGTTGAATGCGTGCGTGCGATGAACTCGATGCGAGATATGGATGGATAGATGGATGAATCCAGACAGTTCTCTGGGAACAAGCTTCCTTGGCAATCTACGGCATTATGACACGCGCACTCGAACTCCGCATGTCTCACTATCACCTAGTCTCGGAGGCCCGCTAGGATTCCGAGACTAACTATCACTGGCCGCGGGAATTGGAGATCGCAAGGAATAAACGATTGCAAAAGATATATTCAGAAGTACCTATAGTAAACAAATGTACAAACGGCTGCATGAGAAATATCCAAAACCCATGGCAAAAAAGCAATGCCGCCCAAACCACCAAGTTCCCCCCTCCAAGAGATATGTTCAAACCCCACAGCAAACAGCCCACCCAAACCTCCCAGGTGCACCCCCCATATTCCTCCCCTCCAAGAGATATCCAAAACCTATAGCCCCACTGGTGCACCTCATGTTTCCCCTTCCGAGAGATTTCCAAAGCCCATAGCAAACACAGTGCCCAACCTCCCAACATTCCCCACCCAATATCTAGATAGGTAGAGTATCCCAACCGTAAATGCCAACTAGAAATCCCGCCAGCCTCATAGACTCGGCTACAAGTTATCCCAAAGACAAACACCACCCCATAGACTCCATTAAACAACGCTTCCAAAAAGAAAAGAAAAAAATACAGCCCAGCCCAAAGTAAACCAAACCAATAAATAACCTAACCAATATTAGCATCAAAAACCAAACTCAGTTCTAAACCCGCCGGTCTCAAAACCCTCCGTACACACTCCCCCTCCATCTCTCTAATCTCCTTCTCCACATCCTCCAGGTCCTCCTCCAAATACTTAACCAATCTATGCACTCTTTTCCTCACCATCTCTCTCACTAACGCATCCTCATCCCAGTCCTTAGAGAAACCCCCCATCTTCCCAAGTAAGTAGAACTCATTGCAACAGTCTTCGCATCCCTTCCTCAGAACCTCCACATCCGCCTTCAACTGCGGGTGTCGGTTCTTCAGAACCTGTACCATCTCCCCGAGGCGTTGACACGCCCGTAGGTTCGTGTGGTGTGATAGCACTTCCTTGCTCACTTCGTCAAGCCGCGAATCGAGGCATGAGAGCGTGTCAATTAACTCTTGTACCCGCGCTGGGACAAGGATCGTGGGCTCTTCTGGTGGCGGGGGTGGAGGGAGCGGTGAACTTCGCCGCCAGAATTTCCGCAGTAGTGACTTGGAGCGGAACCAAAGCATTATTCGGGAGGAAGATTTGGATTGAGATTTTGGTGAAGAGGAGGCCTTCGAGTAAGGTTTTAAGGAGTCGGAGGAGGAGAATGATCCAAACGATCGTGGAGATGAGCATATAGAGGAAGGAGAGAGAGGTGGTGGTGTTGCAATATCTGGGATACCATATCGCCGCCGAAGCTGTTGTGACTTTGAACGAGTGGCCGAAGGCATTGTTGATATTGAAAGATATCTCAAAAAATAACTTCGAGATGCTTCCGCGTGCCTGTGTCCGTGCGTGTGTTACGTGAAAAAAGAAGCTTTTAGCTAAAGTCTTGGGAGCGTCTTGGAAATTCTTGGGAGTTCTTGGGAGTTCTTGGGAGTTTCTTGGGAGTTCTTGGGTCTGTTGAAATAGGGGGACTGGGCAATATGTATTCGTCCGTCCCATAGGTGGGGGAGGGCGGGGCGTCTCGGCAGTGACTAGGGTCCCATGAACCACTTTTGTATACGTGGATGATAAAACGCTGACGCGAGATGCGATTATTAAAAATTGGTTATTCTCAAGCAATCAGGAAAGCGACGGCTTCAGCCAATTGCACAACATATTGAGTGGGTGAAGCATGTCCAAAAGCGCCAAAAGTACATGCCTACTGAAACCATGCATGTTGTGTACGATCTATCTGAAGATCTAACCAATGCATGCTGCAACACCAAGGTCTCTATAAAAAATTCATCGTATCCGTATGATTTCAAATACAATGGTTCATGATCCTGATACGGAACATAATATCCGTGTACTCCGGTGCGAGTTGCCGTATCGCTCCGCGCATGTCCTTTCCCCAATTCCTGCAAGAGAGGCTCAGAGAACCCTTTCTGGTGCTTTCCCGAACCTCAAATCAGGCCAGCCCACATGTTGCGTCTTAAGGGTATGCGCTTAAGACAGCCCGCATAGATGTCTCAGTGCTTGAGGAGAAATACCCGAAACAAACGGCCAAGAGGCTGGGCGAGGACGGCGAAACAACCTTTTCGGGCGAGCTTTGTTTCTATCTCCAAGTCGCAGGGCGCAGCATTCCTATTATCTCTATGTTCAGTACAGAAAAGCAGCAGGAAAAGGATTTGGTATTAGAGAACTATTACCATTTCGCTTAAAGCCGTCAGGGTTTTCAACGGTTCATAAACGGTGAGTTCATATGGTCTACTCGATCGTAACACCTATTAGAGTTGTATTTTCAGTTGGTGAGACGATACCGAGTCATTATGACCGCAGCAGATCAGCATTCGGTGGAACTTTTTCGCTGGGGCTAGAGCTTCATCTACCAAGAGGAGAGGAATCCCAATTGTCCTGAAAGCTACCATTGGGGGTATGATACGATGGTTGTCAATCCGCCCGGCAGGTTGCTTTTCTTATCTACCATCCAATCCTCCCAGACGATCTCCGGTAGTAAGCAATGTTTCCTCAACAGTTTCAATGTTCTCCACCTCAAGTAGTATTGGGAATCATTCTCTGTCCACCGTGGTATATACATGTGATCTTTTGCAAATCCTGCTTCAGCTTTCAATCTTCGTCTTGTACAGACTTTAGTGACCATTTCGCTTTGGATTTAATTCAAATACACGCTGCCTATCTTCCGGTTTTCTTAACTGACTGTCTAAGATGTCTGATGGCGACCTTCCTGGTAATAAATTGCTCAGCTGAGTAGTTGAATACGGAGGTTACAGCAACATCTCAGCTAGAACCTCAAGTCGTTGCGGTCGATTGGAGCAGAAAATTCGGTTCGAGCAGGTTTTCCACGTTCTGAACCCTTGAGTGCCCCTAGTGATATGAATAGCCACGCTTGTAGCCCTTATGACCAGCTATGGTCTCTGTCACCGCCAAATGTGTCCGCTGGTCAGTTGAAGGCATTTGACTAGTGCCCATTTCTCTGCCAACGGTGGTGAGTAAATTCTGCGGCCAGTCCAATTAACCCACCTAAACGTGCTTCAGTCATAGGTGTCCAAACAGGCATCCAGCACTGCCCAGTAGCCCCACCGAGTTTGCATTAGTTCTTGTGGAGCTCTGCACGCAATAGACTCGCGGCAGATCCAACACGATGTATCATGCAGAAACAAGAGATTCATGAAAAGCATTACTGCCTTGCAATTCGCCACGGCCTTATGAGACCCCCACCAATGACGATGTTAGCCTTGGAGTCTCTGTAGCGGATCGATTTGCAGAATGCCGTTGGTGTCGGAGTTATTATTCGGAACAATTCGATGTACAGATCTATTGGAGAGGAGTCTCGGGGTGTAGTTAGTGATGATTATGAGATCGACTCAGCGGTGCGAAATCGTTTGCAAGACGTATATAGTAAACCGACGTCATAGATTTGATATTAGAGGACCAAGCACTTTTTAACCAAGCGCCTTTTAACATCGACGATGCATGAGCCTCTCTCCTCCCGACACATACAGGTACTAGTTTAGCGCTTGAGCTCTCCGAAATGTCACATCTGGGTTACTACTTGAACAGGAGAAATGGTGACAGTGGGGTGGAGGCTTAGATGGCAGAGACCAGAAAGAAATTTTAAACAGAGAGAGTAGTTGACTGTTTCAGTAAATTTATTGTCGGTTATTCATTGAATTGAACATTTAACCTATTGTTTATTAGCTCCCATTCGTTTAAAGACGTCTTGTCCAAAGAAGAACTGATGGAACTGGATATATCGGACTTTTGCATGGCGGCTTGCTGCATCTCAGGAGGCGTATCGAATCAACATAGAGTAATCTAGAGACGCCTCGAGACGTTTCCTGGGCACCATTAAGTGTGGTACCGTATAAACCCCGCAACAAGAGATAAGACGGTGCCGAGTTTATTGACATTCTACTGGATGAGATAGACTGAAGGACCTGAAGTGGAGTATAATCGGTGTGTGGGCCCGTGGAGTCTGATCAACATCCATCCAAATCCTATTAAGCTCAACACCATCTTTCCAGTTTTGTACGGTGATAGGATAGGACCGTCCGATGCGGCTTGATAGAGTTAAGTTCCAAATGAATAAGTGCTTAACGTGAGACCCTAAGCTAAAGTCTAACGCCTCGATGTTGAAACTTTTCAGTCTCAGATGACTGCAGCGCCGCGCCGGATAGAGAGGATACCTCTCACAATGTCCTCCCAAATGATGGAGCGAGAAATCATAAATTGACGAGATAACCCCGAAGTGGCAAAAATCAGGCCGAGCATTTATCATACCCTGAAGACCACACATAACATCCAATCACCGCATAAGAATCTCTAAAAGTCCGAAAATAGAAGGACTATCCTTGAGGCTCCTCGGTCATCCTTTTATAGCTTCTTGCACCATACCTGCAGGTAGAAGCTGGACGGGGTGCGGTATATCCCATATATCTATAACACAGGTACCGTTTTTTGGGCACGTTATTTTGAGAAACCCCCAAGATACCATTTGTAACTAATTTCAACTGTCTCTGCTCTCATCAGATTGGAGCAGAGGAACCCAACCTTCATATTAGCAGAACCTTGGCCACTCGCAAAAGGACGGCACGTTTATACCGTGAATCTTTAGAGTCCAGACCAACACAAAGACGCCTAAATTCAGCGCGATACTCCGAGTCAGCCATTAGGTTTCGGATATCCCTACCATATCGATATAATTTTGGACGGTCACGTATCGATAACCCTGTTTCGAAACGTCCCGTTGGACAAAATTCTAATTTCGCGATACAATATCGCTAAGCTTCAATGTCTGGGAAAAGCCGGTCTTTTCCCAATCGTGGATCGGATAAAGCGAGCCGTGAACCCGTGCCCTGTGTTCAAGGTATGAACGACATGTGTCTAGATAGGATACCGATTCACGGTAGTCGTGTCTTGGTAGTGTAGTGACTGTCGGATGAGCAAGGGATTCGAAGCCGCATGATCCATCACTCATGCCCATCCTGTAGATTTCTCTCTCCCCTATTGCTTTCCCTTATTATCCACCACCCCCTTTTCAACCCACAACCGTGCGCCATCACAGCTCCGACGACAACAAACTCCTGCGCCTCGAAGTGGCAATAGCTGCTCTCGAACAATCGCTCTGACACCCTCTTCTGGTCCTTGGCCCGTCACCACTACACCAACGTGCATCTAAGACAGGAATTGAAAGCGTGCCATATCCTGTTGAAGCGGTATCGCCGAATATTCGTTACCTCGTGCAAGCACGGAGCCGACCATCTGGTACGCAGGATGGCAGAGCGGAGATGTGAGAGACAGCTGCGGTGGATAAGAGATGTGTTGGAGGATGTTGAGGCGAGGATGGAGCTGTGCACTACTTGACATAGTCCAAAACCTAACCCTTTCGGACCGACCTCCGGTGGGATCGACGGTAGTCTCGGAGTGCGGTTCATGCGCGATCAACGGATCAGCATACAAATCCAGCCCAAAAGGTGCCAAAAACTTTTTGGTCGCCTAAGTACGCAAGAAATACTGAGTGCAGTAATTACATTAGCTACACATATAAATACATAGATAGCAGTATGACCGTAAATATACAGATAAAACATTTGCCGTTCCATCCGAATAAAAGCGGTGGTGCAAAGCTTCCACTTGTAACTTAAAACGGCATCTGCTATCTCAACAGTCTCATTCACAAAAGCCTCCCACCCATACGCGCTGATTTTGCGCAATACCAAATTGACATTCCTCATTCTGATCATTAATCTTTCCTCTTTGTGCTGGGGGCATAGCCGCCGGCCCCATTCCCGTTACCATTCCCAGGGAACCCATAGCCCCCGTATCCTCCTCGCATCTTGTCAGTATTGGCTCCAAAATTCCCAATTATTCCACCATTTGCACCACTGTCCCTAGCCTTCATCCCCACTGTCACTCTTCTGAGCCGTCGGGGAACATCTACACCAACAACCCATGCATAGCATCCCACAGCGCCCACAACGGCCGATAGGACGCAATAAAGTAACGTGTGGCCTATGCCATGACCGAGTTTGCCTTTCAATCCTCTAGACGGGGGGACGGTACTCTCATACCAGCGCAAACGGAAATGAAGCGGCAAGGGATCTCCGATGATTATGCGGGTAGAAGTGGTAAGTGCAGAAGTGGAGTAAGCAGCCGCCGAATCGATAACACCAGGGGATTCGGCCGACAGATGGATGAGGAGATTGAGGTTGGTGGAGATGTGGAGATGCGACGATTCAAGTTTCCCAGTGATAGCAAAAACTATTGTTTCCTGTCAGCTTCGCGAGGGGATGAGTAGGTAGCAAAGAGCATACTCAAAGGTACCCATTCCATGCCTCCGCTTCCTGATTCTCCCTCTCCGTCAACAAGCGCCCTTTCGCCGCCCCTGGGCCGCGCCGGTACTCGACACGAAAGTGGAGAGTCGTGGTGGATGTAAAACTCGAGGAGGTGATACATTTCATCCGACACGACGGGGATGGTACAATTTAGACCCTGATAACCATTGTCGTCTTCCCCCTCTAGGAATCTCAGCTGTAGCGGCGTCTTGGTCTCATTGCACAGCGCGAACGGAACGTATTTTAGCTTCCCCGTTTTGTCTAGAACATGCTCGCCCGTGTCGCTTCAATCGCTCCTCACGGAATCAGTAAATGCAGAGGTTCATCTTATGTTATAGAGCTGGGTGAAATGGAAGGTCACACATTGCCCGATCCAAGCATTGGACCGCGACCGCGTCGCCTTTGGCGTACGATAGTAATTTTGGGGCGTTGGTGCCATCAGGCCCTGCTATTGCTTGTTGCAGCAATAGGAATAACAAAGAAAAGGTTGCCGAAAGCCGCATGTTGGTCGTGATCGCATTCGAGTGTTCCGGGAGGCTGTGAATTGAGGTTCCGAGGTTCCACCATTTCAGGGGCCTATCAAATACCGGGTAATCCCAGGTTTCATAGTCAAGCACTCGCTATTATGGCCCAATGGTAGAAAGGCTGCAGTTATAATATGATGCTATTCGTATTCGATAATCAAATCAACATCAAGGGATAGGTTGATGTTTCTCCAACAGGGCTTGCTTGACTTCAATACGACGGAGCGTTGAATAATACCAGGCACCAGCCCTAGCCCTACATGGCGTGCATAAAACGCTAAAAGCTTAATTGAATGACTCTGGTACCTCTCAGTACTGGTACTTCCCATCCTCAGCCTCACCCCGCTCGATTCATAATGACTGTGTCTTTCAGACCCCCGCTTTTACTGTATTCTGTGCAACGACTATATAACAAGCCCATTTCCCCTCTTACCTCCGCATTCAGAGTTACGTTTACTACCTCACAAACAGCTAAAGATAATATTCGTTGGTGCAAAAAGATAAATCTCAACAACATCAACTTCAGAAATATGGCAGCACGTGGTCATCGTGCACGGAAGGGGTCTTCCACAGCAAGGACGCATGGACGGGGCAAGAGCAGCCTAAGCCTCGACGCACACTACATCGATCGGTCGGATGTGAAAGCGCCGTATATCGATACACATTGCCACCTCTTCACTACGCTACAGATGATGCAAGAGGTAGTGTTACTTCCCTTTGGTCTGCGTTACCGAATCTCGGCTAACCAAATACTGCAGAGACTTTTCGATTCGTCAATACCTAAAAACCGTGTCGACTTGCTAGTAAAGAAACTGTTTCCGCCCAACGTGAAAGCCGTCGTCGACATCCACTGTGACTTGCCGATGGATGACTACCACAAGCTGAAGCAAGTATCCGCGTCTGTAGAATGGCCGGAGGACTTTGCTTATTAGTATGCTACGTCCACATTTAAATACCGCTGACCATGCTTACAGCCCTTAGTTTCGCCACCGGTGCACATCCACACACTGCACCGCTCTACTCAGACCAGACGCATGAAAAGTTTATCGAGATAATGTCGGATCCACGGTGCGTCGCATGGGGTGAATGTGGTCTTGACTACTTTAAGAACCCTCCAGGAACTTTCCGCACACAGCGAGATGTCTTTACCCGGCAAATCCTCGCCGCCGTCTCCCTTAACAAACCGATCGTAATCCACACGCGGGAGGCCGATCACGATACTAAAGAAATTCTAGAAAAACACATGCCGCGAGACCACACGTTCCATGTACATTGCTTCACGTCTTCAACAGAGTTTGGGAAATGGGTGCTGGAAACGTTCCCTAATTCTTATATTGGAATAACCGGTGTAGTTTCGTATAATCTGCCGCATGTCACAGAATTTATCAAAAGTGGGGGGCTACCACTGGAGAGGATGCTCATGGAAACCGACTCACCCTTTATGATACCTAAGAATATCTATCCATGGATGAAGACCACCAGGTCAAGTGCTGATCGAAGAAAGAGATTTGAGATAAGTCACAGCGGAATGATTCCATTTACTGCGGAGCTAGTAGCGGGATTGATTAATGAAGGGCGGGAGGCGGCGGGTGATCCCAGGAGGACGAATGTGGAGGAGGTGCTGGACGTCACCAGGAAAAACGCTGAGAAAGTTTATGGGATCAGTATATGAAGTCGGGAGAGCGTTGCTGTTGAACTGACTTACTGTGACACTGGATCTGAACCCTGCACCGTGCTCAGCGTAAGTTTGCTGGTGCGAATGAATTGTTTACAAAGATGTGTCAATAAGAAAGTCTTCACTCATTGTATGTTCAAGTAACTACTGGGCATGTGGCCTTCTACCAGAACCGAAAATCAGCTCAAGCTCCGAAGCCTATCTCGTGCCTGGCCTCCTGCGGAGGGAGCTTGAGTATAGTCATCAGCAGTGGCAACCGGTAATCTTTCGGCATAAGTTCCTACCCTTACAGCAAGATATGTCCTCACAAGAACCTACTTACTGCCAGCGGAAACTTCGCCTTCGTTCTGTCCTTCATCCATTTTCAATATATTCTCCCCCTCAACTCGCTTCAGATGTGCTTCAGCCGCTCTCTTACCCCTCGCATCAAGCTCATCTGTTTTTGAGTGCGTGAACTACCAACCATTGCCCTCCTCTGAACTTACCAACTCAACTCCTTGGAATAGCAATGCCATCTGCCACGAGAGCTACAGAAGAATTGAGGACGCCATTTGAGGTGGTCTGAACTCAACAGCCCGGCAATTACTTGCAGAAAAGGACAGCTGATACCGTCGCCATCGTCGTCGCGATGATGGATGGTGTCAAAGAAGCGCCGAATCACGATGTGGGGATGTTGCGTGCACACATAGTACGGAAATTGCCTTAGCAGCCATAATAGTGAATACGTGCGATGTTTTGTGGCGTTTTATATCAGGATGCTCCATTCATAGCGGTCGGTGAGATCAGCTTAAGTATAACAAGGTCGTCCGGACTACTATGGATACAAACGAGATAATGGAGATAGGATATCGTTGCAGTGAGGAAATTCGCAGCTAGAGGATGAACGGCAACGCAAAGGTCACACCAATCCAAAGAAATAATCTCGGATGGAATCAACGACCTCTCCAACGCAATTAAATTAATTATCTACAGAAGCCAAGAGGATTAACGATTTCTGGATGCTAGTTTTACCAATTTGTGGTGCTCTGCGATCTTGGTATGAAAATGACCAGTTGCGAGCAGAAATTGCAACCCTAACAACTACAGCTACACCTAACAAACCAATAAGTCTATCGTGGAAAAGTCGGTCACAGGAAACTTCCGACAATGAAAGGACAAGATTTGACACTGCCACACTGGAGACAAAGACGGAGAGGAGCTGTGCGAGGTAGGGGGTGGCTATGTGATATTTGTTATTTGTCTGGACTGGTGGACACTCTAATACTGAATTGTGGACGGTTGCGTATCAGACGGAGTATTCCAGGTGATACCTTCTTCACTCACATCCTAATCCAATGCAAACAGGTCGGGAATCAACAAACGGGTGTCACACAACTGTTCCTAATACATCTACTATGTCGTGGACTGCTCTATCGGTGCTTGATGCCTGATGGTGTAACCCTAAAGTGCGTACTGCGCCACGCTTCTTATTATAGCCTGGAGCTGATCACTCATGCAGACAAAGCCTAACAACCGTAAAGTATACCCACTAAGTACATACTTATGGACTTAAGTGCTTAAGTACCTACTAAGTACTATGCCAAAAAAACCCCGTTTATTGATGTGACTGCAGTGCCACATTTACCCGAGTGCAGCATGACTCCCAGAGTCCAGTGAGTGTAGCATATTACTAAATTTAAGATTCCAATTACTGGGGAATAGCTCAAAATACCACAGTAATACAAGATACCAGCAAATATGACATTGTAAATGATTGAGTATTTAGTTGAATGGGGTAATATTGGTCAATTGAGCAGCATTGAGCATTTGCATAGATGTGGCAGGCATTCCACATTCTTGTCACAATAATGTAACAGTAATGAACCAGTATACTTACAAATAGCCCTAACATAATGTTATGTTCAGCAAACTACATACATAGTGTAGTGGTTAGTGGGTGTGTACAATACCCACTGAAACAGGTTCGAATCATGCTGGAGGTATTTTTTTTACCATGACAGCCAGCTGGCAGCATCAGGCCTGGAGGCAAACCTCTGGGCATGTGCGGCCGTGTGTGGGCATTTGCGAAATATACACATGTGGAAGTAATGTAGTGTAACTCTACTATTTAACTCAATGCACATCATTTTGAATATGACAGCAATCCAGCATCAATATGGCATCAATATACCATCTAATGTGGTCTTCTGTGCTACATTATTGTAAAATTGATCCCACATTCAAAACAATTGATATTGTTGCAAATTCTGAAATACCCCACAAGTTCAGCCAATGTATACATTTATAAAGAATTCAACATTAATACAGCATTAACTCAGCATCAATAAACGGGACTTTTTTAGTACAGTAGGTACTGAAACACTTATTTAGTAGTACTGAAAACCATTTAATAGAAGCATTGCTATCACTCCTTTATTCGTTAACCATCTCCACTCGCAATATTTTGCTATGTACAAACCACAGTCTCCGTGGCTGGCTCTGAAGCAAGAGTATGCCCCGCCTGAGTGGGTGAACTGGACCGAGTGCGGTTTATCTGTACCCGAGAGGGCACCAGAACAACTCGTTGAGTACGTTATGCATCACCCCACGGTGCATTTAGTGTGCTAACATATTAGCCGCCTCTGTGCAGTATTATCGCAGTACAAGGTCTCGCATCCAGTTATGAGTGGACCTGGAATGCTGTACTCGAAGACGGCAGTTATGTTATGCGGCTGCGCGACCTCCTTCCCTCCGACCTTCTAGAGGCAAGAATCTTAATATTTGAATATGACTCGAAGTGTGCAAACGGAAAAGATGACCCAGCTTTCGTAACGTTGGAAGATTATAAGAAGCGTTTACTACAGTCTGTCATTTGAAACCGGACGCATAAGAATGAGGACGAGATGTGCAAGACTATGGTGCGGAACTTTCGGGGTTGGTGTATAGTAGCGCGACTAACAGTACTCTTTGGATATTAGAAACGACGTCCAATGATTTTGGTGGGGCATAGTTACGGCGGGCTCGTCATTAAATCAGTGCGTGAATCTTGAACACATTGGAGATAATGGACCTCATCTGACAGCTTCCTTAGGCTATGATATAGGCTGCTTTTACAAATCCAGCCGAACCATACTACGAAGATTACCAATCCTTTCTTACTTCGGTATCTAGGATTGTATTCCTCGGCACTCCTCATAACAGCTCGAAATTTGCACGATATGGAATGGCCCAGACCTTTTGGGGGTCTTTTTTCGGACAAAAGAGTAACCCAGAAATTTTGAGACCTTTGGCTGAGGCCTTTGGCTGAGGGTCCTGGATCGGTTGAGCTCCAAGAACTGAACAAGTCCTTTGCCCGGATGCAGAGATTTGAAAGAAATCAACATCTGAAATTACTTTTATGAGACGAAGAGAGTGAAGATCAGTGTAAGGGCTTTCTACTCGTTGCTATTATATCAGTTTAACTGGCCCAATGGGAATTACTACAGGAAGTGGAAGTTAATGTATATTTACATACTAGGGCAAAGAGATTGCGAATACTAACTAGTACTAACTTAATTAGCTCGTTGTAGATAAGGAATCAGCCTGTTGGGTGCAGAACACAGATGTGATGAACCACTGGGCACTGATCATATGAATATGAACAAATTTGGGTGCAGAGAGGATGAAAACTATAAGTTGGTGATAGATCGCCTGCAACGTCTTCATCGGCAGGCCAAAAGAGTAGTTAGTGAGCGGTGGGGAAGTAAGCAATTCCTTATCTATCATTTTATCGTTACTATCACGGATGCTGATGTCCAACAGAATATCAATATACGAATCAACACGCTAGCCCGGAGCTCATAGAACTTAATCGATGGCTTGATCCTTGCCGCCTAGCCACCGACGTTTCGAAGTTACGGGAAGAACGAGTGGAGGGCACTGGTGAGTGGGTGGTGACCGAAGATGCGCTATTAAGGTGGGCCGATACGAGATCTATCAGAAACAGCGGACGCGAACTCTAGTCATACTTCATTCGTGGAAAAGCTGAAAGCGGAAAATCTACGCTTGCAATATACATCCAGGATTGGCTAGAACGCCGTGTGCGGTCCATTAACTCCGGTCTTGTTTGTACCGGGATGGGAGGAAGTTCTACGTGTCAATCCAAGCACTCAGGGACGTACTCTGCTATTTTTCTCCTTTTTTGGGAACCGTGATTTGGTCCCTGTCATAGGAACTTTGGCCCACCAGTTGCTCAAACAGCATTCTGAAGATCCCCACATCCTACAAATTGCTACCGATATCCATCAAAACAACCCGGAGGCCGCGATGCAGTTGCTGATACAGTTGACTTCAGCGCTTTCGAGAACATAGTAATACCCCTCAGCGCGGTAGCCGTGCGGTTATACTGACGTCCCATTTCAGTACTATAATTGACGGTTTGGATGAATGCGATAATAGAAGGCGTCTAATTGAACTTCTGGAAAGACTTTGCGAGTCTGACCGCATCAGACTCCTTGTACTCGCTCGCAAAGATTTCGTAATCGAAGAGCATAGTAGAAATATTTTCCCTTGTGAGGAGATGATACTTGACATAGCCCTTAAGAATGGAGATGATATTAAATTTTTCATTCAAGACCAGGTCCGAAAGCTTATGGAAAAGGAACCGGCTCTAGCGTGGATGCGAGATGTGATTGTAAATAGAATCAATCGCGATCCACGGGGCATGTTCCAATGGGCAAAGCTTATGATCGACGCCTTACAGTATCTTGATTCAGACGAATCAGACGAGGAAAACGTCCTCCGGGCCTTGGAAGGCTTTCCTTAGGACCTGAACGGCGCGTACCGCAAGACTTTTGACCGCTTTGCCGCCATACCACATTACGATATAAACTACGCCCGCGCAGTCTTCAAAATATTGGTATGCGCAACGCGACCCCTTACCTCACAAGAGTTGGCGATGGCTATTGAGATGCATCAACTACTTAGCAATGGTTCCAACGGCTTAAGCACGGCGGCAGAAATATGTTCCCAAAATGTCTCCTCCAAAAGAAACGACCAACTACAGGAGCGCTTTACCAAGCTTTTGGGCCCACTAGTCGAGTTCCATCAGTCAGCAGCAGAGCCCGGGAATGTGACAATTCATATATGCCATCATTCTCAGTTACTTCAAGGCGAGTGTAGCTCAGCACCGTCATCGAATCTCCAACCCCTACAGTGGGATAGTTGCCAGAATTTCTCATTTACTCCTGCCTCTGCACACGAATTTGGGGTACAATGTTGCCTTCAGGCGATATGCTCTGGTGAATCTCTCAGGACCTACTTCGAGAGGTTTTATCACAAGTTGGATCTGCCGCCATTCCTCGGATATGCGTTCGAAAACTAAAGTTTTCATCTGCATGCTTCAAAGATGCCTCTCCAAACTGACCACAACTTGATTGGCTGGGTTGAAGGATCTCTTCAGACAAGTCTACACATGTCTTTGTTTACTCTTGCGAGTGTTGGTGAGTATTAAAATGCCTTGATTTTGGTGTCTGCTCTGAGACTATTCATATGATCGCATTCAGAGACTGCCAGACCCGTCTCTAAGATGCCGTTGAAGCTGCCGCAAAAGTCCTACCGATGCTTCCAAGTTTGGCCGGTGAAATTCAAAAGGCGCGACTGAGCGGCGCTCAAAGACGACAAGGGCCCGTCATACGCAAGAGACCAACCTTTGTTCCAGAAAGTTTCAAACCCACCACTGCCTTCGGTGCCTTTTTGGATTCAGTTCTTCTGACTGAGGTGTTCACGCTTATCGATGTGGAGCCTGATATCCTCAAGCCTCTCCATGGCCATCTCATACTTTTACGGGACGTTTCAAGAAAACTCCGCAGACTTACTGTGGCATTGTCTGTCGATCCGATTCGCACCTGGCTCTATCACCACATAGGAAATGAAGGCATATTCCCCTCCCAGCGCTTGCACAAACAACACATATTTTGGATGTCTTCATCTCTTGTCCTGTCATACCTCTTATACGAAGTGACACCAGCATTTTCAAGCGTCAGTTTGAGGTCGACCGTACTCATCCCTTGTTTGGACACTTTTTCTCTGCTCGAACTAGATCGTCGTGCAAACAATTACCTTAATCAGACGTTCTATAAACGACATATCATTGATCAATACAACCCCAGACTTGGAGAGTGGATTGCAATCATGCTCGCCATACAGCTGATTGAGGTGTCGCCGAACTTCCAGTCACGCCTTCTCCATGGTGTGATTGATATGTGGATATGGCAGGTGCTAAAGGTTGTTCCTACGGACGAAAATCTAGTTCATTCTTTACGCTCGAACTACTACTTACCACCGTCCCAGAGATTCAGTATGCTGAAGGTCAGGGGATATACTATGAACCCGCTAGGGCCATGGGGCATTTTGTGGTACATGCCAAGTCTCCTGATTCTGTATATTACGAAACTCATAACGACTGTGGGGCCATCACTAGAGAAACTATTGGTCGATCTCGTCACACACGTCATGGGATGGGTATATCTGTTATCATGCCTGAATATCCTTTTTGAAAATTGGATATATTCTGCCGCATTTATAATTTATTTCCTTCGTCTCAAATACTTACCTGGCTGTTCGCAAACGTTAGGAGAGACCTCTTCGAAGATTTAACCGGTATATACAACGACCCGTTTAATTACCAGAGTACCGTAGAACAAATACGAGGATGGAAGATGATTACATTGCTGGTTATACATCAAATCATCATCAACTTGATGAACTATTATGTGTTCACATTGAAGTATTCAAACGAATTTGAGATCGCACAGCAAGAGCCTAAAAATTACGAATCAGCGGCGATCATCAACAGAAAAGCTCGCTCCTCTGAAGAAGATAACTTTAGTCTTTTGGACTCTCACCTGCTTCGAGCGTACATGGCACGAAATGGGTTATTTGATCTTTGATCTAATATATGTATCAATTCGGATCTGGCAGCCATCACTATGGTCTTTGACTCTGCTGATGACCATAAGTAGAAGTATATTTGGGCAATTCCTGCAAAAGATTTTGGGCCCATTATACACCTTGGTCTTCTTATTTGGAATGTTGTTGTTAGATACACTCTATAGCCTGTTACGCATCGGTGTCGTCTTCGATTTTATCGGGAGTTGGACTGTTACTCCTACTATCATGAATGGGGTTTAGTGGTTGTTAAGCTTCCCCGGAGCCTACATTGCATATGGGATCAATTTTGCTGTATCTGTGGTTACTGCGATCCTACCGACGATGGGAACAAGAAGTATAATCCTCCTCGCTTGCAGTCCTGTGGTTATACTTGTTGCTGCATTTGGTTTCACAATCATAGACCCTTTCCGACTAAGACGTGCGCGAAGAATGTGTGGAAAGGCTCTGCGAACAGCAACAAAGGCGTATTATTCACACACTGCAGATCGACAGCCCATACTGAAACAGTTGAGGTGGAGGGCTGCGGACGCCCATATTGGGACTGAGGTGTTGTTGAGAGAGGTATTGCAGAATTTGTCTGATATCAGTCGCATTACTGACACTGGAAATGGTATGGTTGCTTTCTTGGTTCAAGTTATTGGTCTGTTGCTGATATTCATATAGGTGAAGAAGACGAGCTCGAGGTATATCTGGTCACAATATCAATGTTCGTGCTTAAGGGCTTTGGGAAGGGAGGGGTAGTAAGATATTTAGTACTTAAACTTAAGCATCTGTGAGAGAGGATTAGTAATACGGTAGATTTATGTGCTAGTTTTACTTTATGATTACATTAGCTGTTTCGCGCTTCTAATAAGCTTTCGCCTATTATTACAGTAATCTCCGCTCTCCCGCCCTAAGGAACAGATGAAGCCATGGCTCTATTTCTCAGGTACTATACCGGCAATTGCGGATGGTACACTTTTTTTCTGACCTACAGTTTTCAAGATACAAGTAGTGACTGGCACAATATAGATATGATACATATCCACATATGATGTCGACTTTTGGAACATTGTCTATATTGAGAGCCCAAAATCCGCAGTGGCTTTGGGGCCCCCCCTACTGAGCATCTTATTGTGGGTTCTGACCCTGACACATGTATTTGATCTGGAGATACAAACACTCGTCCTGGCAGCTGACATATCATCCGTAATTGCCGGTACAGTATATGATTTAATGGGTTTCGATGATGATGCAAACCCGCCTTGGTTAATTGCTTGTGCGTTCTGCTGAAAGTAATCACAAAGTAATCACTCGCAAAATTTTCTATGCCGCGTGTTGGGTTAGGGTTCAGGAAAGAGCAGTACTTTCCACGATCGAAATACAGGTATACAATCTTCTCCTCCACAACCCCACAACCTTCCCATTCCCCTGATTTCCCCACCAGTTATGTTTTATGCCCGTCAGCAGTTCTTATCGCTAATGCCGAAGGTCGTACCAATCTGTGCGCAGTGAGTGATGCGCACTTCTTGCGGCTTGGCACAGCTAAAAGGAAAGTTTCCCCTCAGAGTCTCCCCACATCTCCACCCATTTTACCAACGAAGGATAGTATCGTCGAGCTTCACTCCACTCAACTATGATGAATCTTCAACCCAACTCCCCTCATCATAGTGCACAAATTCCTTTTACCGGAGATGTCGAGTTACTCCATGGGCCGAAACTTGACCAGGACAAAGTCCGCATCCCGATGTCAAGTCCAGATGGCGCCGTTCCAGGACAACCTCTGATTTCATTAGACTACTATTCTGTTCTCGCCTTTCTTCGCCGAGAACTTTCAACCAAGAAGCTCGACGACATGCATCGCAGACTATGGCTCATTTCGAGTAGGAACAACATCAGCCCGTTGCATCATCAAGCCATCAAAGGCCGTCAGATTCTCATCACCGAGAGACCTGATCTCCACCTTGTCTGGTACTATGACCGAATTTTCATCAAGCCTATCCCTCGTTGCCTACTTAACTACGCCTTCTTCAAAACCTATGTGTCTAGTGATGACCCAGTCCGATTAGCCACAAACGGATTCCTCAGAACCTACACGAAGCTAATTATCCACGAATCTGACTTCGATGTAGCGAAGGAGAAAAGGTTGCTACCGTGCGTTGATATTACTTGGACGGAATGGTGCAAATTCATCCAGGGATTCTGTAGTCTCGAAGACGCTGATGTGGCACCGCGATACCAATATGGCGAATTACGGCTCACCCGACTCAATTTCTATAGCAAGCTGTTCTTGGAAGGGTGGAATTACTTCGACACTTATACTCAGTATGGCTGGTACTTCAAGCAGTTCATTGCACCTTACCTGTTTGTGTTTGGTAGCATAACGGTCGTTTTAACGGCGATACAAACCGCAATCACGGCGGACTCAGGAAGCGTATATAAGCAGTCGGCTTCCGGCTTCTCGACTTTCAGCATATGCATCACTGTCATTGGATTGGCGCTTTTCCCGGTCTTGTACCTATTGTTTCAGCTTCGAGAATTCATGTACGCATTGTTTCATCAGAAGACGGACTAGATTCTTTCCACTATGCGCTAGCGTCCGGATTGCCGCCGAAGGGGTTTCAGGGTCTGTTGTGGGTGATGAATGTTACGCACGCTTCTTACCAGAGGTGGTACTTTGTGTTGAGGACGGGGTGGAAGCTAGAGCTAGTGAACCATCATCGTTTCATAAGTCTTTGATCCCCAGACCCTGGCCTGTGATCAGGACAATTCGTCTTCGCGGGGTTTGTTTGTTTGTAATCATACTGTATAATCTTCGCGGGGTGCCTAACACTACCGCTTTGCGCAAGTAGTTCGACGCCTTACCAGAGGTTTTTCCTATACTGATCTTTGAGGCTCCTACCACATTTGTGATCTCAGAAAATTTAGCCTCTCCGGGTAGGCCAAAGACCAGAGACGATGCGCCATGCCACAAGTCGAGTCGAGTCACTAGTCATGATTGCCCCAACCTACCTGCATTTCACCCCCAATTACGTCGACGATGTCTCATCTTAATTGTCTCTAATACACACCCGCTTCCCACCCAAGGAATTCCGCTGCTATATACTGACTGACTCAAACGGCCTCACCACGATATCTCTTCACTCGGTAAACTCACTTCCTGTATCATCGATCGATCCCAATGAATGAACGTTACCAGCTACGCAGCAAGTTTCATGCCAAAGTTTCCTCCCTCTACTCTAGATCCCAAAGCTAAAGTTTCTCATGCGCAATTCCGAAGTCATCGTGATTGTGATGTGAGGATGTTGAATTTGGTACATCAACCACCCACCCCACCCACCATCTCCTAGTAATTAACCATTGAAACAAAACAGCTGTACTGTAACAAGATAAAAGAAGTCGGTACGCCAAAGTAAAGGAAAGAGAAAAGAAACCCCCACCAAAAACGGGTATCAAAGGAATACAAAGAAAAAAAAGAAAAGGTCCTCGTATTGAGGTATAAGTTAACCCAAATCCGCGCCGGAATCCCCCCCACTCTATCTACAAACTCTCACCTCAAAACTTCACGAACACTGTACAAAACATACATACAGTAGGCAGCAAGTAGCAGAAGAAGCAGATGAATGAAACGCACACAAGTATCATTCCATTCCGTTCCACTCCGACAGCAGTCAAGAACTAAATCCCATCCACAGACTACTTCACCACACGACATCCACATTCCATAATCATAACATCCAAAAATCAAACTCAAGAAAAAAATCTCAAAAAAATTAACGACACAGGATATATCCCAACGCCGTATCAGTATAGAATGCGAGCAAAAGAAGGTTGTAAAAGAGGGCTGGCTTTAAGTACAAGAGCTTTTTCAGCATCAGCAGCACGAAAGTAACAAACCAGAAGAAAAAATAACTAGACGAAGTAGGTGCCAAAACATAGATTTGGCGAGAAGTAAATATTTCGGTGAGAGGGCTATAGATACGTCGGTTGTAACATCGGAAAAAATACATTGTGAAGGTTGTTCTCTTTACTTCTAAAAGACGATAAAGGAAATATTGATTATTACCCCATTCTCTCAGTTCCAACCCAAAGAATTGGCAGCCATCAGAGGTGCTGATATTGCACCCCTTGCACTAGCTTTGCCACCACTTCCTTTGCTTGCCCTATCAACAGTGCCATAAGTGCCTCTAGCACCATGCATCATAGGTCCTCCAGCGACCGGGTTTGCGCCCATTAACGGACCGGGGATGTTGCCAGGTGAAATACTCCTCGACATGGAGTTCGCACGGTTGTGTTTGTTGCGCCTCTGTCTGTATCGTCGAGCCACGTAAAACATAGCACCACCGTAGGCCAAAGCACCAAGACAAACACCTGTAGCCACACCGAGACTCTTGGTCGAGATTGAACCAGACTTATTATCGATGGGTGATCCCCCAGACGTACCCGAACCTGGCGAAAATGGGTCTCCGCCACCGGTACCCCATGTCTGTCCATTATTCGCGAGCTGGCCGTTTCCATCACCGGATTGTTCATCAAGGCTTGCGCGAAGAGGGATGCTGGGATCGAGCAGTGCCATGATGTCATGAACCGGCTTTTGTGGGTTGTTCAACAATCTCGAGCCAGGAGTACGACGTTGAAGGTCCAGTTCGTCAAATAAACTCTTCGGGATGAAGCAAAGGGCCAAAGTTGTGATATAGCCTTTATTAGCCCTAGTATCATACGGTTGAAGGGAATGCATAGTGGCACTGTTGATTTGAAGTCCAAAATTCAATCCTTTCGGTATATACTCAAAAATCTGCGCGACAGATATTGGGTTGGACACAACCCATTGGTAATTCAATGGGTGGGTGAACCCAAGACGAATCAAGATCATGTCTGGAGGAGCATCGGGCATACCATTCGCAGGTGTGATAACCTTAGGAAGCTTAGGGTCCAATGCAGTTGCAGTTGGCAGTGCACCAATAGAAGTGGTTGTGACGACATATCCACCCGATGAAGCAGCAGTTGTTGTGCTTGGGGCCGGCGCCACAACCAATATGGAAGTTTGGAACCAGATGGACGAGGGATTGACTCCGGAAGATGGTGGTTTGATGTACTGCTTAGTAGTTGATGACTCGGCGGGCAGAACAGCTGTCGTCGGTGGCTGATAAATGCTAGATGGAACAGGCTGGGAAATTTCCTTGGACAGGTTGCCTGACGGTTCTGACATATTTCCAGTATTAGATGGAACCTCTTCCGACGACACACCCCCAGACAACGATGGAACTGGTGTGATAATCGGGCCCCTTGAAATACCCGAGCCACTTGGTCCGCCCAAACTAACTGATCCCTCGCTGTTGGTCGGAACATTGGATGGGATTGATGTTGGCGGGGCTCCAGATGATTGTTGGCCAGGTTGTGTCGGCACCACATCTGAAGACATTGAGTTGCTGGGCATCGTATTGCTGAAAGTCGGGTTGCTGGGCTTTGGGATTGACGAAGTTTGGATTGACTGATCCGAATTGGTGGGCAACGAGCTGAACACCGGGTTGGTGGGCTTTAGATTGCTCGGATTTGGAATGATATCCGGAGTTTGAATTGGCAGGTCCGGGTTGGTAGGCAATGGGTTATTGGACGACGGGTTGCTGGGCTTTAGATTGCTCGGATGTGGAATGATATCCGGTGTCTGGATTGGCAGGTCCGGGTTGGTAGGCAATGGGTTGTTGGACGACGGGTTGCTGGGCTTTAAATTGCTCGGATTTGGAATGATATCCGGTGTCTGGATTGGCAAGTCCGGGTTGGTAGGCAATGGGTTGTTGAACGACGGGTTGCTGGGCTTTAGATTGCTCGGGTTT
>Ga0307512_10000336_pt1 | contig 68166 bp, 78 predicted proteins | sample 14_EM_MG_FD_200267 | JGI IMG/M metagenome (GOLD analysis project Ga0307512, IMG submission 200267) | Populus trichocarpa ectomycorrhiza microbial communities from riparian zone in the Pacific Northwest, United States - 14_EM | ecosystem: Host-associated > Plants > Roots > Unclassified | place... | reverse complement strand
TCTTCGAATCATCAGAAGAGTTTTATCTGTGTATGTGTATGATAGCCATTGGTGTAGCAATAGTATTGATGCTCTTTTGCAGATATATAAACCAATTACTAGTCAACCACGATAACAGGAGCATAGACCAGAGCTTTTGGAGATTGATGTTCTCAATGGCATTTGTTTCGTTTCTTATTGGGACTTTTGTACAGAAACGAGTGCCCTTGGCAGCACATCAAAAGTTACACATCAAAGTTGGATGACTATTGGATAAGACATAATCTTATTGGAGTAATCAAATCATTGACAGGGTGTCCGGAGACTTGAAAATTCGCCGAGTATATATAGATACTGTCTTCGGACTTTATCCCCATTACCGTTTCGGTAATGCAGTCCGCAAGCTCTTCCGCGCTGCTGGTGATGTTTTCCAACGTCATCAGAGGCGAGCACGCCATCTGCCCCGATGAATTCCCACTCAAGCTCCCCAATGTCAAACTCGCCATTTTTTTTCCAGTTATTGACCAGCTCCTCGATGTCGGCCTCGCGTTTGGTGATAGTCATTTTCTGAGTTGGCCAATATCTTCTCTGAGGAGATTACTTTAAGTAGCCCGGTCTCGTACTCGCATAGAGTGATTTTTTGACACTCGGTGGGAGATCTGGAACGAAAATTAAACAACTTGAAACAAATCCAATTTGATTGTGCGATTGGCTAAAATAAAATGGTACTTACATGTGTTTACTCCATGACCGCGTCGGTTTTGCGTTAGGTCTTCGTCCTCGCACCAACCCCTCACGTGATGCGGCTCCATTCGTACCCATTACTCCGTATGAGCTTCGTTACGCTACGCTCAGGCACAGCTATTAGTTGATCCTTGCGCGATTGTCTTGGCGACAATGCCCTAACCACCATCATCGCAATCATCGTCACTAGCATCACCATCAGCTACAACTCATAACACCAGCCATGGCATTGGCCGACAGACGCCGGATAAATGGCTCATCCAGTACCACCGGACTGCCAGTATTCTTCTCACAGCCTCCCCCACCACCACGACTGCGATCTCCGGACGAGCTTAGGAAAATCTGTACCACCTCTTGCGCCGAAGATACATACTCATCCACTGACATCCACGACCAGTCCTTAAGACCTCCCTTACACCTCCAGCAACCGGCTCTGCCTTCCTTGAGCTCAGCGACCCAAGTACCCTCAAGCTCAGTGCCTCCGTCTATGGCCCACGCCCACTTCCACCCTCTGCTAGCTTCTCCCCGCACGCACGCATCACCGCAGAACTAAAATTTGCGCCTTTCTCCACAGAAGGCAACCGACGGGGCTACGTACGCGATGCACTCGAACGCGACCTATCCACACAGCTACAGATTGCGCTCGCACGCTCCGTAAAGACCGCCGCGTACCCAAAGTCAGGAATCGATGTGTTTGTAACGGTGCTGGATTGCGAGGGGAGTATTGAGGAGGGCGGGGAAGGATTAGGGTGTATGCAGGCGCTTGCGGGGGCGATAACGTGTTCTTCCGCCGCAATTGCGGACGCGGGGATAGAGTGTATAGATCTTGTGTCAGCGGGGATCGCTGCAGCGGTAGAGAAGGAGCATGGGGTGGAGATGGTGATGGATCCTAGTCCGCTTGATGGGTATGATATCAAGGCGGCGGTGTTGGTCGGCTACATGGCTGGGCGGGATGAGTTGACTCTTGTGTGGACGAAGGGAAATCTGGAAGTTGTGGACGAGGCGGGAAAGGCAGGAGAGTTTGAGAATGTGATTGATAAAGCGGTGGAGGTGGCAACACAGGTGAGGGCTGTGCTGAATGCGGCTGTTAAGGAACGTGTAGTTGTGGCTTTGGGAGCGGTGGTGGAGAAAGGGAAGGATGTAGATGTGGAGATGTGAATCCATTGCATGCGTAAGATCCTAATACTAGGACTTACATCAAAAGTTTGGGGCTTCTGGGTGGGAATTTGTTTTTATACGGGATTCTTTCAACTCAGTACAATATAAAGACCTGATAACAAAGGAAAGACGGAGTTAAGTATAATGGGACTTGAATTGCCGTGGATGTTCAAGAAGTATTGCGAGCCTTTCATGCCTATGTTAAACAAATGTCAATGATTAGAGCGCTCAGTTGGCCTCGATCCCCGGCTCAAGTAAGTTTGGCGTGATGAAATGTGATGGATGAGTACTATGTAGCACAACTGATGTAACTGGTTAATTTCATATAGAATCTGGAAAAGAAGTCAACTGTGTTGCTAATAAGATTTCGAGTTTTCAACAACCCCCGCTGGTCTGCAGAGAGTACAGTCTGTAGCTTCTCAACTGCGCGCTTCTCGCTGTGGTACATATTTATTGCATCTTATCTGCATCCTGCATGCGTAACTAGATGGAAAGGGCCATCTAGCACTTAAAGAGAATGCTACAGCAAGAGCATCCCAACCCACACAGTTGCGCTTTTTGGTGATCTGCTGCGCCCAATTGAGACAGCGCGTACCTAAAGCGCACTATGTGACTGTGTGGGTCTTGGAATACCACAAAGGTGATATTTTGGTGAGAACCTCTCTGCCATCGCAGCTCACCAGGAGACTAGCATGCTGGTACGCTTTAGGTATGCGCTAAGCTATCTCAATTGGGGCGCTGCAAATCACCAAAAGCGCAACTGTGTGGGTTGGGATATCTTGCTGTAGCATTTTCTTTGAATGTAAAATGGCTCTTTCTATATTACTGCGTAAGCAAGATGCAATAAAATGGATACTACAGCGAGAAGCGCGCAGTTGGGAAGTCAAAGACTGTACTCTGCATGCAAGCGGGGGTGGTTGCTAAAAACTCGAAATCTGCTTCATATGCGCTCGACTTGTTTTCCAAGGCTCTTTCTGAGATTTTCAAATTTACAAACGCCTATCACATGACGCTTATTAACAGTTCACAGCCAATCTCATCCCAAGAGCAGGAAGCGGCTGCAGTTGAAGTGGCGAAGCGAGGGACGAGTGATAGCCACATGACCCCAGCAGGATCGGCTGGTGCGAGACAAACAATGTATATGGAATTCAAGAGCTTGCTCAATTGCGACTTTGAATTTCATTCATTCATAGTGTCTACAAGGTGCTTCTTGCCTATGCCAGCACTGCAGGCAGCGAACAGTACACACCGTTCTCGCTTCAAGCTAAAGCAACTGCAAACTAAAATCCCCGTACTACCTTATCCCGCGTTAGATGGTCCAAGCTCAGCTAGGAATTGGTCATTATCTATCCAGTGATGCCGTCAGCCCAAAGCTTCCTCTTGACACCCATTTCAACCGCTGTAGTCGACGATGTCAGCTTGCTAGATCAGCTTAATAAAGAGAACAATATACCTGCAGCGCCCCAGTCTTCACCGTGGTTATGTCCATCTACAGTCAACCCAGCGCGCTTCTTGGCTTGCTCTTCACTCAAAACAGTCTATCATTCCAGTCATTAGGACTGAATAGGATTGCCGTCGTCTCGACAGGGTGTTCTCTCACAAGAAGTCCAAAAATGACGGGTACTCCAAAGTCCAATTGAATTCTCATCAGCCCCCTCGAGACCGATTCCGCGATATGTTCAAAGTGGACAGTGTCCCCCTTGATCAACACCCCAATTGCGATGATAGAATCGAAGGGACCTGCGCTAGTGGTAGAGGAGGAGCTACCAGGGATGGGGGTTGAGCTGCGACCGAGACCACCGAGTAAATCTCCCGAAGGTGCAGATGATGCCTGAATCTGCGAGGCCGCAAAGAGCCTGGATATATCAACATCAAAGAGGTCTCATAAACGAGTCTAAGCAAGCAGAGGTGGAATTCGATGGACTAAGGAGATGTATTTGAGTAGGGTGCGTACCGTTGACAAGCTACTGGAAGTTCCCAACTGCCCGGTACGCTTTGGATTACGATGTTCGCCTCCCTGACACCACCCTCAAGCAGCTTCTTCCGCGCTCCCTCGACAAGTGGGGTTATAAGCTCAGTATTCCAACGGGCATGGACGATGGCGACTCTAAGCGCAAAGCCTGATACACTTGTTATCTGTGAATGCTCACCAAAGTTGTCTTGTGAAATTCATACCATCGAGGCTCGCAGCTTCACCAGGACCTTTTATACCTTCGAACATAGTCTCAAACGTAATTTAAGTTGCTCAAATAAACTAATCCAAGCAATTCGCAGGAACGGGCCGTCAATTGTAGTCTCTTGTCGATTTGTATTGAGAAGTAGAATCTGAGCTAGCCACTGTTGGAGCGAGGAGGAAGGATGATTGAGAAATGTGGGGTTCGTCGCCACGTCAAGTGAAGTGAAGTAAGCTACCGAGAAAAAGTTTCAAAGAGCCGCAGGGATCCACTAGACGGAAGACGCAGAAAAGCAAGAGGTTGAAATAAGTAAACAACTAAAGTCTCCGCTAAGTCTTCACAAGATTTAAGCTTTCAAGCCTCAACCCAAATTTTCCACATCCCTGACCCACCTATTCACACACTCAGCTCCACGATGCTCACCGAAACCCTCATACTCGCGACAACTCGCACGTCCCTTGACAACGTCGAAACACCTTCGATATCTCTCTACAACCTCCACAACGCCTCTGCAATCTCCTCCCTAAAACGCTCCCATACCGCCGCGCGCGGCCTCGCCAGCACCAGTACGCACATCTTTGCGCAGCAATCCGACAAAGCAGTAATCAACGTCTATTCCACGCGGACCTTCTCTCTCGAAACCACCGTGCCCTTTCCAGAAGCGTTCACAGTGATCTCCTGCTCTCCATGCGGCTCATATCTCGCCGGAGGGACTGCCAGTGGGCGGGTCTATCTGTGGGAGTTGGCGAGCGCTCGCTTTGTTGCCACCCCCGCGCTGCACCTCCAGAAGATCACGACGCTGTGTTTTAACAAGTCGGGGACGCATCTAGTTGTCGGAAGCGAGGATACCAATGTCACAGTCTGGAGTCTGGCCGTGTTACTCGATACCCGCGGACCGACGAGAGCGCCAGAAAGGATCTTAGATCGACATATCCACGCTATCACGTCTGTTGCTGTTGGCGGTGCAAACTCGGGGGGCCCCTCGGAGCTGCTGATTACTGCGGGAAAGGATAGAAGCGTCATCGCGTGGGAGCTACACACGGGGCAGCATCTCCGTACATACATGGTGGGTGGGGTACCGTTGTGCTTAGCGTTAGATCCGGTGGAGAGGGCGGTGTACGTTGGGCTCGAAGAAGGAGGAATTCAGAGCGTGGAGTTTCACGGTACGCAAAATAGGAGCGGACATGAAATGTATGATGGGGAGTTCCGAGATATGCCTGTTCCTGTGTCCAGTGAAGTTTGGGGTGGGGATGATACCGCGGAAGGGAGGGCGGTTTTGTCCCTAGCGGTGAGTTATGAGGGGAATTTGGTGGTGAGCGGGAATGAGAGGGGCGAAGTTGGGGTGTGGGATGTTGCTACTGGAGGCCTATTTAAGAATCTGTGTCAGATGAAAGGTTCCTTCCGCTGCTCTAGAAAATCCGACAAGCTGCTAATATTATGCAGCGCCTCTGACATCACTCCAGATTCTTTCTCCCATAGGTTTCGCAAAGACTACATTAACAACTGGGGCCACAATTCCAGTCCTGCCCAAACCTAGATACGAATCCATACTTGGGGCAACCTCGAACCAAACATTTGATCCAAGCACATACACACTTTCTATTTCTCTCCCCTCCTCTATCCCAGAAACTGCTACGTCCCCTTTGTCAACAACCTTTCGAACACTACCGACGCATACATTTGGACCGGAGAACGACATGGAGATGATATTGCGAGGTGCAGAAGAAATGAAAGCCTTCAAGCCGGCTTTGGCAGGAAAGCAAAAGGTGGAAGCACTAGAAAGTGAACTTGCAAGCTTATATGAGAGCTACGAGCGTTTGGCAGAGGTGCATAGGAAGACGTGGACTGGCATGGTGGACCTAGCACTAAAGAACGGCGAGACGGATATCAGCGCGGCGTAATCAAGAACAGTTAATCAAGTAGCAATATACCTCTAATGTACTAACGCGAGAAGCTTAGACAGTGTGCCGGTCCTCCTGCAAAGGCTGTTACTTGTACTCCCCACTGATTCTCATCATTTTCCCATGGATACTTTCCATCAAACTTCCCGCACATCAAACCCGTGTGGTCTTCTAGGTTCAGGTTCAGTATCATGTTACACTCCACCAGCGGCGCTAAAGTACATGCCTTTAAACATGCGCGAAGTACGAACGCTGCCATTGATAAACTCCCGAAACGCCAACCACTTGAAACTTTCTGATATCCCTCCTCCCAATTGAAAAGCTAGAACAGCAGCATAAGACCAACCTCCACACCCACCATAATTCCACCAACAAAGAGTAGAATCCCTGTGAACCCGATGCCCTTGTTAGTCAGCGTAACATCAAACTCACGCTCAAGCCTTTCCGCCATCTTTTCCTTCGAAAACTCCCTGACAACCCTGTCTCTTCCCCTCTTGCCCATTTCTTTTATCGCTGCCGGCTGCATCTCAAACAAGGCCATCCGTATTACAGCCATCCATTCTTCGGGGATCTCTGGTCGTAGCCAGCCAGTCACACCCTCTTGGATGGTTTCTAAAGGACCACCGGAATTATGAGCCAGAACAGGGAGCTACAAGTGAGTCATTCGTTAGTAGTGCTCAGATCGTTAGAATGTGTTGGTGAGACGCATACCTCAGCAATGAAGGCTTCCAACGGAACAATGCCAAAGTGTTCCCGTTCCGGTGTGTACAAAAGTAGCGAGGCTGCCTTCAGGAGATATGTTTTCCAGCTAGCTGGTATGGACAGGAGAAATAGCACATCGGTGTCTCCAGGTATTGACAGTGATGTGATGAAGTTTTTGCAGGTGATGTGCTTGAGATTAAAAGTTTCGCACAGCGCAACCAGTTCATTATGGTAGGATATGTTTTCGTTGACACGAGGATCATAGCCGCCTGTGTACGACAAAAGTGAGAACAGGAAGCCCGACATATTAGAAATCGAGCATACCCGCAATAATAAGCCGCGAGCTTTTCCTTTCTTGATCCGTGAGATGAGCAAACGCCTTGATGGCTAGTTCGATATTCTTCTTCCGTTCGAACCTATTGATCGAGAGCAATATCTTACGGCCATCACTTGCAAGAAACTCAGGCTCAGGGTCCTGAATAACGCCTTTCTTATTCGACGAAACGTCTACACAGGGATAGACTACACGTGGCTCACGCTTGATCTTTGGGAACGCGGTTGCAAAGACAGACTTTGTGAAATTAGAGTTCACTATGATGGTATCTGCAAGTCCGGTTGTGAACCCCTCAATCCAGTCGAATGGTATTCGGTAGAGCGATTTGACTAGAGATGCCCGGGACGCCAGCAGGTAATCAGGGAAGTGGCAATAGAACAGTACGGATATATGTGGCGCAAAGAAGTGGAAGAGCGGTATACAAGCTGAGAGCTGGTCTATGAAGAGGCAGTCGTAGGCAGATAGCTCATCGGAGAGAAGGAGCGACAAGGTCAGGTGAAGCTGGCGGAGAATGGCACAGAGGATACTGAATCGTCCCAGGATGTTGGGTGGTATTATGGAGTTTCCGGCGACGCGGATTGTAAGAGTCCCTGCATGAGAGTGAGCATAGACAGCTTTCCACGATCAAACGGCGTAAGAAAGGCTGAAGCAATACCGTTCCGAGCTTCATCGAAACAATGGCGAGGGTCGCAGTGAGAGGTGTAGATTGTGACATTGTGTCCTCGGTCCTGTAAACCAACAGCAGCATCGACGACTAGACGCTCAGCGCCTCCTATCCCAAGATCAGGGTGAATAAAGAGAATCCGCTTTTTTGGCGACGACATTGGGCAGAGTGAAGTGGTTGTGATGCAAAGCGCCAGATGTTTTGAGGGGTAAAAGCTCTGATTGGCTTAATTAATGAGAAGCCAAGATACTTAGTACACCATGCACCGAAACCATGGTACTCTACCGAGCATTAGAGCCGTTCTAGTGCAATGGGACTGGTCGCGGCGTTCAAGGCGAATTTGGATGTTTTTTCTATCAATCATTGTGCCATGTCCAACGTGACTGAGAATCAACTTCATTTACATCCTCCACTTGGTCATCATGTTATACTTTATTTTTCCATTGGTATACAACATGTCATGAATTTATTCTGCGCTGGCCTTCTGAAAACGAACAAACTATAATTGTAAAGCTCAACTGCGTAAAGTGTCTCTACTGAGAGTTAGCTGCAAAGTGTAGTCGTATTTCAGGTTCGGACACTGAGATGTTTGCGACGAGTGTTTTGCGTTTCAGCGTACTGTTTTTCGAAGATGTGAAGAGTCTCCTCTCTTAGCTCTTGGACCGCTTGCACTTAACATTCTCCAAGTGCGCGATTTGCAGTTGTATGAACTTCAGCGCTGGCCACATTCCTTTCATCAATGGCACCATTGGAAACAATCAGTTGCATAAAGAACTCATGCATGCCGAAGTCTTGCAGTTCAACATCCTCCGGCAAATTGTGTCTAGACCGGTCATCCTTGGGTTGTTTATAAGAGGATGGAGGCAGCTCTTAATGAAGCCCGGCCAGTTCCCAATTTAAAAGGCCGGCAGATATTTGGTGGCAGGTCTGAATATCAGAGTGGCTTGCATACCATGACTTGGCCGGGGCGATGTTGGTCACTGTCCATCACTTGAATGAAGTTCATTTTCTGTATCCTCCGGCAGGATTGCCGGCCACAAACGAATAGCCTGAGCGATGATATCTGGCACAGGCTCCTTCGGCATCACTTTTGGACAGGGTTCTTCAATTGTGTGGTTCGGGATGTTGCGACAGGATTGCCTTGGCCGCTAGTTGATCCGTGGTTTTGGTTAGGGCATGATAGAAAGCAGTCCCACAACAACCACACAACCTCAACACCAAACTTCATCTTCACAGTATATCGACGAACCTGAACCCATCACCGACAATCGACAACCCCGCTGGACGACCAATCTAACTACATCCTTCGCAATGGCCACCATCAAGATCGCCCACAACTCTCCTTCCCATGCCAACCCTTCGGAGTTAGAGACCAACATTGCTCAGGCTCTGTTCGATCTCGAGTCCTCGGTTTCCGACCTCAAGGCCGCCCTCCGCCCTCTGCAGTTCTCCTCTGCTAAGGAGGTAAATCATCACCCCACAAACTACGAGAGGACGACACACCCAGTCTACCCTTCTTCGTGAAGGAAGGTACGGGTTTGCTAACGGCGGGTCTAACTTGGACGAACGTGGAGGACAGATCGAAGTTGGCAATGGTAAAAAGGCTATTGTGATCTTTGTGCCGGTTCCGTTGTTGACGGGTTTCCATAAGGTGCAGCAGAGGTGTGCATTCTCTGCTCTCCCTCTCCCGACGCCGCTCTAACCCGAGGTGTTCTAGACTGACCCGTGAGCTCGAGAAGAAGTTCTCAGACCGCCACGTTGTCTTCATCGGCCAGCGACGCATTCTCCCCATGCCTGGTCGCCGCTCTCGTGTGCAGCAGAAGCGCCCTCGCTCGCGAACCCTCACCGCTGTCCACGACGCCATCTTGAGCGACCTCGTCTACCCCACCGAGATCGTTGGAAAGCGCATCCGCACCAAGGAGGACGGACACAAGATCATCAAGATCTTTCTTGACGCCAAGGAGCGTGCTGGCGTCGACTACAAGGTCGACACCTTCGGCGATGTCTATCGAAAACTCACCGGAAAGAGCGTCATCTTTGAGTTCCCCGCCGTCTCAAGCGAGGGATACTAAATATGGGGTTGAGGTGAACGGTCATGTGGTTGTGTATATCTTGCCTGCTACAAAAGTTTTATTTTTCCGGTTCGTCAGTATCCATGGTGTTGAATAGTCTAAATGGAATTCCGTTGCCTTTTCTTGTGGCCGTCGGGGTTGGCGGGCTGGATAAAAATAATTACGTATCTCAACGTTCCCGTCATACGTCTTCGTTCTTGGCCGGCAGTAGTTTTGCAGGGTGCAGCTAGAGTTAAACCTTTGTGAACTCATTGCAGTCAACGACAATACTTACGCAACTGTGGTAGGCTGATAGAGTATCAAATAACAGCCTCACCCATTCGCTGATGCAATCTACTGCATCCTACTGCATCCTACTGCCAGCCAAAATCCAAGCGCTACGACGAGAGAGTTGCAATTTCGGGGTGGTAGGACAACGCTATTGAGGTACGAACATACTTGGTCACTGGAGATTCTCCGTTCGCTATTTTGAGCTGTCATTTAGGTAGTGGTTCGGATGATGGGCGGTCACTAATCACTGGCTACTTAAGTACCGGTACTGAAGTTAGCCATCTCTCAGGCTACCGTACCTTTAGTTAACAATTTCCCAAGTATCTGAGAGCTTATATGGACGAAAATGATTCCTTCATTGAACTCTCCTTGGATGTGATGACGGCTTAACATTTGCTTCAATATTGATGCGGTTTTATTCTACGCCCCCCCAGAGTATGTAGTCATACAGTGAACAGAATAAAACCTAGGAATGCCTCAGATAAACATGCAGCAAAATAAAAACGTTAAAACACCCTATGGTATACTAATGAAGTAGAGAAAGAAAGAATAGATCCCCTTCAAAGAGCAAAAATTAAGTGCATACATCCCCTTGCCAATTTGACGCAAGGTAATAGCCTTAATAGATTTGCAACTACTTAACTATCAAGTGTATTGCACTGCTCCCTGCCTTCCTGTTAATGTCTCCAGTCCTTCTTGTGCATCTACAATCCTGCCGCTAACAGATTTCAAGTTTGCCGTTGTTGAATGTGATTTGAAGCACACGGCACAACATATCTATGAGAACTGCGACAGCAGCAAGTATGAGACCACAGCAAACTGTATTGATCTAAGATTTATACCTGATGGGACGGATTTTGACGACTATAAGCCCTATGATGAGTACACAGGATCCAACTGACTACGTGCCGACTGATTTTACCACCGATGTAAGTCGAATACCTACGATCTTGCGATAGAGAATGATACTCACGACACGGAACAGGTACTCCAACACTCGAACGTGAAATTGACATGGGATGAAGACGATACGCAATGAAATACCCAATGAAAACAAATCTCAAGAAAGCCTTCTCTCAGTGACATTGAAGAGACCGAGATCAGAGCCTACCTTACCTCCGATTCCGACTCAGAAGTTGAGGATAAGGACAAGAATATGGAGAAACACCAAACACTCTTGAGCGGACTCACATTTGGCGGTAAAGCCAAGGCCGAACTGACTGGTGAGGTGGAGTTCGCATTTACGCCTAGACTAGACAAGGACAAGGATGGAAAGGTTATCGAGCTTGAGGAAACGACTATCGATAATAACACAGGAAGGAGAAGGTGCGTAAAGAAGCGAGGAAAGCCAAGATGAAGGCACAAAGAGAGGGTGCCATTACAGACAATGAGAACCAGCAGAAAGCGGCTCCCAAGGCCGAAGCACAGGAACCCGATCAGGCGGTAGTGGAGCTAGACTTCGATGATCCTTTCTTCGACGAGCCAGTATAATCCAACGCTGCACGCAAGATGGATATTAAGGATGCTCGTTTCGCTGCCGTTTTTGAGTGCCATGACTTTGCAATTGATCCTACAAATCCGCGGTTCGTGAACACTGAGGGTACCTAGAAGCTGGTGAAAGAAAGGAAGAAGCGGTCCGCCGCTAGAAGTGGCAATGATGCAGAGCCTGATGCAGAGCCTGATGCAGAGCCTGAGGAGGAAGATGGAGCTGAAAAGGAAAAAGAATGCGAAGGACGGGAAAAGGATGAGTCGCAGGGTCTGGTGCAGAGCTATCTGTCTCCCTATGTGCAACCTGCGTGAAGTCGAAGGCTAGTGTTGTTGAGCAAACAACAGCCTATGTCGTGCTTTTTGGGAGTCGATTTGCTTGTCAATATAGCCACGAGACGTCCCGGGACTACCGCCGAGACTACTCAGTCCCGGCCCACAAGACCCTGGATGCCGCGAGATGAGACGTCCCAGGCTCTACTAATATCTCGTCTCGTCTAGTCTCGTCTCGTGGAAGAGTTGTGGGGTATCCTTATCGAAACCTCGTTACCACCACGCCAATATGCTGCGGTCTACCCGGACTGTCGAGAGGAATTTGCCGGTCAACAGAGATCTCACGGAAATCGCTCCCCCAGCTCCGGTAGTCGTTTCGGGTTTTTGCGGCGGTGGATCCACGCGTACGCCAATCGAGCGGATATGGCCGGGATCATCCAGCTATCGCATCAACTTGTTGTGCTCGATTGGGAAAATGGGTCGATATGTCTGTGATCAATACCCTCAACACCTCCAAGTTTGCTTGAGTACTGTCTCCCACCAGCGCAGATCAACCGAATGTACATATAGAGATAGACATCGAGAGCAAGAGAATAAATGCCATATTATCATTTAAACAAATATATCATGATCATGAAACTAAAACTACACTCCCTCGTTCGAGCACACTGGAGGCTACGCTCAATTGCAAACTCAATTTTCCCAATGCCATACATAATATCTTGCAAACAGTAAAAATGCACGCGAACGTACCATAAGATACTGTAACTCACTGTAATATGCCATAGTACGGGCGATAATGCTCATAACGTGTCGTACTGCCGCTAACGGCCATAATAAATCTCGGCCATGGTAACACGGTCACTTTTCCCGGCCCAGACCTAATGTGACAAACACGCAATACTCCGATATCATTCGCGCTTAGGATCATATGCTAGCACTCGAAATGACTTCCACCCGACTATAGGCACCTCATCCGGAAACTACCCATTCCGCCCGTACGTCCGTACCATAGCAAGAGAGATAAACTAAGCGACATGTAACAGTAAATCAAGCATATCCCTATTGTGCATATAAAAACATTACATCCAACATAGTTAACGATCAAAACGATTTATCGGAGTTTCATCCACTATTTATACCAGGGAGGTAACTACTGGAATTGCTATGTGGGACCCAGAAGGCGATGCCAAGGAACCAGAAAATCGGACCAAGGTCCCCTTTCTCAGCCATTCACATTGCTCTACCTAAGTATTGATAGAGACCGGGTTATGGGGCTAAGTTACCAAAAACGAGGTCAAGACACCGTTAGGTAGAATACACTGACGGCAAAGTTTGATGTAAGGTTTTATCTGTCTGTTTTTCTGTCCTAAGTGATTCTACTTAGATAACTGTCACAGCAAAAGCTTGTTGGAGAAACGAAAGTTCTAGAAAGTTGGTGACGCATCGGGATACTCCTACCCCCGGCCGGGTAAATTTGCATGTCCGAACCTTCGTTGTTATATGTAGGAATCGTTCTAACAACTCACCGCGTTGAAATAACAATGTCACGTCACCATCCCGACCTCGTTATGTGTCGCAAGCAATCTGGCATTGCGATAGGCCGTCTCTGCGACAAATGTGATGGCAAATGCCCTGTGTGCGACTCCTACGTTCGGCCGACTACACTCGTCCGCATCTGTGACGAATGTTCTTTCGGCAACTACCAGAACAAGTGTGTTGTTTGTGGTGGCGAAGGAATATCAGATGCCTTCTATTGCTTCGAGTGCACACGCCTTGAAAAGGATAGAGATGGATGTCCAAAGATTATCAATCTGGGCAGCTCCAGGACGGATCTGTTTTGTACGTACCTACACTCCTACACCATCGAGTGGCTACTAATGGGTTTCTTATATAGATCAAAAAAAGAATTTTCGAAATCATTAGATGCAAATTGGAGGTTCATAATGCAAACTGAAGGTTCATTCACTTCGATGTGTTATGCGATGCATGTGTCTTTGTATTTGAGAGATGAAGATAGATATACCCGCGCCGGAATGCGCATGTACTTCGTCGTGTGCCTACCATTCATCGGTCTGCTTCACGCTTGGAATGCCGTTATGAGAGGGGGATAATGGATCTGAGGGTCTAAATGGGAATAGATGTTTAGAGGGTGTCTCCGGTTCATGCCAGTTTCGCATGAACTCATATGGTGTATGTGATCGCTCGTGACATCCTTTTTCGCCTTTTTATCCTCATATTTCTCATGTCATAAAGACAGCACTGGCATGTCAGCTTTGGTGGGGAATTGTTGAGCTGCAAACACTAGCGGAATGAAGAGTATGTCGGCGGCGATGCACACAGTGAGGGCTGCCCATCGAGCTGTCTCCTTTGGCAGGCCGCCGTCGCCGCCATGTGTTCAGACGTCGTTGCTGCTACCATCTCCACCTCCACTGTCACTATTCACGACGTAACCGTCAACTTCATCAACATCATCGCCACCGTCACCGCCGCCATCACCAACACCACCAACTCAACTAGCCGGCAACCAATCTAACTACTACACGCACTCACAACACACAACTGAAAATTGCAGAAGTGCCAGCATATAATTCTTTAGATAAAGTAGATCCGAGATGTGACAGACCCATTACTTACTGTGAAGATGGGCGTTGATGATTTCCGCTGCTCTGCATAGAAGCCTCCAAATCCTGATCGCTATTGTAAATAGTATCCATCACTGCCAAATGATGGTGGCATCAGCATGGCGACAGCGAATACCCTTACTAACCTTGCTGCCTTATTCTGCCCTGAAAGCGTGACAACTCTGTCAGTATCTTATTCCACTATTTCAGTCAATAGCACCCATTTCTCTGGGAGTTGCATGTTGAACTTGTTTCTAGCTGCTTAAATATCGTTCCAGATCCTTTTCCGATTTTTACATCCATATCCCGAAAAACCTGAGCTTGCGATCCGATATGTGGAGTAAAGACGAAATATCCTGAGCTAGGTACTGCCGGGACTTCGCTCCAAGCCCCGGGACCGCGAGATTTGGATCTACGGCGGGACATCTCGTCCCGTAACGAACACTACCCGGGCACAGCTACAATATAGTCCTAATGTCACCTAAAACCCTTGTCTCGTGCCCAGACGGCTAAGGATTTTATCTCGCCAATCTGTGGGTGTTTTTGATGGTGATATGAAGATTTCATATCTAGCAACACATAATTGATTACAAAGCACCGCCAAGCATCGCGCCAAGGATTAGAATGCTATCTTTGAGTGAAGTACAGGAGCCTGTACACCGGAGACTGGGAGCAGGGAACTGGAGGGAACGTTAACTGGCAATAATAAAGTAGTTACGCATTGACGGGGAAGAAAGAGTGATGAAGGGTGCGAATGAGAGCTAGAGTAGAGGGTGAGTGGACGAGAGATGGCTAGGGCGCTGAAGAAAGAAAATGACAGTGAAAATGACAGATAGAGGAAGTAAAAAGAGAATACAGAGCGGGTGCGGCTTTCTCCGCGGTGTTCTCTTCCGTCCTCATCAATGACAGTATATGTTGTGATATTTATTCCTTAGATCACACTAGAACAAGAGCTTGGTGGAGAATCCGGTACCACCTTGCTTTCGGTGCCTGCGCGCACCAACTTCTCTCAGCCTGGTGTTATAGAAGGGGAATCAAATACGTACATATGATGGGCCGTCATAATATATCACTCATAATATATTAGATTTGACCCAGCATTGGACTCACGCGATCTTTCGGCTGAAATGGATAACGGAGAACCCGCTGTCAGAAAAAATCAAGCTACAGTTACAGTTTACACCGAATATTCTACCTTTGCAAAGGAAAGAAAAACCCTCGACCCCAAACCATTCACGAACGAAGAACAAAAACAGAAAAGAACACCCTATGATATCACATACCCTCCCCCTCGGCATCCTCCCTCCCCTACCCACTCGTCTTCGTATTCAAAATCAGTCCAACAATCAACCCATACAACCCCAGCACCTCCGCAAAAATCAGCACCAAAACCATGCCGACGTAAATCTTCGGCTGCGTCAGGAAGGCCCTGACCCCGGCATTCCCCACGATCCCGATCGCGTACCCGGCGGCCAGCCCCGCGAACCCGACACTCAGCCCCGCTGCTAAATGTACCACCCCCGAGAACAACGAGTAGGATTTGGTCGGACTCAGACCTCCCGCGATCAGAACCGCGATCACGAGCCCGTACACCGCGATGATCCCGCTCATGATCACGGCAATGAGGGACTTCATTATCAGTTGTGGGGCGAAGGTGCCGACGCCCGCGATTGCGATGCCGGATTTTGCTGTGCCGTAGGCGGCGCCGGTGGCGGAGAGGATCATGGCGAAGGCACTGGGGGTGTCAGTTGTGGTTGAGGGGAGCGGAGAAGGGGGTGGTACACGCCGGCGAACCCGAAGAAGGGCGCGTGGATTGGATTTAGAGGGGTTATGTCAGCCATGGTGAGGATCGTAGCCGTGGATATGGAGTGGAGGTCGATAGGGATTTTGTTTTGCGTGATCGTTGTGAGCTGGTGTCAGCTAGGGAGAGGTGACGTTGTGTTTCGGGTGGCTTGGCTCGGCATGAGCCGCGCGACTGAGATGGCCAGTTTTCAAGAATGGGATTTACAACCGTCGACCGATTTATTTGGCCAACGGGCGAAAGAGCCATTCACCCACTCCCATACCTCCCCCATAGCTTCCTTCACTTTAACCCCCATACATGCCCTCATGCCTCATGGCTTCCTTCACTTGAGATCAGTGGACTTCATTCTTAGCTCAGAGGACAAGAAGCATGTATTTTGCTTTCGTTTCTAATATTCACGGTAATTTGTACAAAAAATTTCATATTACTGCCTGAGCGCAGCGAAGCTCACATATTTTTGGGGTGGGATGTGATTGGCTGAATGTATTATTAAGCAAGTCATGTGATACACGTGTTAAATTTTTGGTATCTAGAAAGAGCCTGAAAAACAAGTTGAGCGCATATGAAGTAGATTTCGAGTTTTAATAACCCCCGCTGTGGTATGCAGGGAGTACAGTCTGTGGCTTTTCAGCTGTGCGCTTCTCGTTGTGGTACCCATTTTATTGCATCTTACCTGCATTTTGCATGCGCAACTAGATAGAAAGGGCCATCTAGTACTCAAAGAGAATGCTACAGCAAGAGCATCCCAACCCACACAGTTGCACTTTTTGGTGAGCTGCAGCGCCCAATTGAGACAGCCCAGCGCGTACCTAAAGTGCACTACCCAACTGTGTAGATCTTGGAATTCCGCAAAGGTCTTATTTTGGTAAGAACCTCTCTACTGTACCAAAGACTTGAACACATGAACCACCGCTTGATTCACTTCAGCGGCATTATCTACGGCAGCTGACGTCGGACCTTGTCAAATCTAAATCTAATAGTACCAGAATCGGCTATGCTTTCAAACCCTTTATTGAGGACAACCATAATACAAGACTTCTGAATGCTAAGAACGAAAGAATGGGCAAAGACGGCGGTTTCTAGCGATAACGGGTAGTGACTCTAGAGTCTGGAAGGGCTAGGTTTCTTCTCGTCCGAAAGGAAAAGCACATCTACCGAATTCTGGTGTATTATCGTCGTCTTTACATTATCGATGCCTGAACGAATTATTGAACGGTTTGAGGTGGACTTTGTGGTGTTCTCCGCAATTTCAATAACTGTAACTGAAGATATCCCTTGAAGTTATACCCTCCCCTCCCTCTTCAATCCATCCCAAAGAGCTACCGCACTCAATGCCTTCGCATCAACCGTTTCCCTCCATAAATCACACAACCTCACAACCGTCAAAGTAATCCTCTCCCCATGTTCCATCAGCCCCGTCAACCTCCCCTTCCACTCCTTCAGCATCCCCTTATCAATCCTATGCCGATACGCAAACACCTTCATAAACTCACCGCACCCTACTCACCACATCCGTTAGCCTCAATCTCCTACACAACATCTCATGCACTCACCTCTAGGACTGGGATACACTGCCGTCTGCAACTTCTCTTCCCCACCATCCACAAACTTCCCCAATGCCAACTGTGTCAAATCCAGTAACTCATCCGCCGGAATCTCAATCCCACACTCCTCCTGTATCTCCTTCGCCGCCGCGCCTGTGAACGAAGAATCATCCAGCATCCCCGCAGGGAGCTCTACAAACTCTAACGAACCCGCCGGGACCCACGGCTGCACCGTTAGCACCACCCATTCCTTCCCCGCCCTCCTCTTCTTCCAGGATCAGAAGGATTGCGACTGAACCACCGCGAAGGAAGATCGCTCCTGGGAGCTTCTCGCCCTCGGGGTTCGAGATGTCGGCGCTGAACTTGAGGAAGCCGATGCGAGGGCCGAAGAAGTCGACGGATTGGATTGTGAGGGGGCGCAGGGAGTAGGGGGTCGTGGAAGCTGTGGTGTGGGTTGGATTAGAGAGAGAGGGAGTAGGAGAGGGTTGAGAGCCAGGAGGTGAACATCAGCAAAATGTAAACCGGTCCGGAAGGCATATGCAAACCTCCCAGGCACTCCGGTCAACCTCACCGGTGCTCCCAGGTGCTCCCAGGTGCTCCCAGGTGCTCCCAGGTGCTCCCAGGTGCTCTCAGGTGCCCTCAAGCTCTCCTGAAGCTAAGCGAAGTGCTCTCAGGTGCTCCTGAAAGCTCCTGCAGTCGTGGAGGTGCATTCAGGATGCTACGAGATTTGGCTAATAGGATAGTCAAATTTCGGAGCTGCTGAGACCTCTGCGCAGGTCTCCCGGAGTACCCTAAACTTGGTACTGTATTCTCCCGGTGGTTCCTAGAGGTCCCATAATCACAAGCCATTTCGTATATTATATTCGTCTCGTTTAGACATTTGCGTTTCACAATCACCAAAAGCTTGGTAAATGATAATATGGGCATGTATTCCCTATCTATGTCTATCTATATATGTACATACGGTCGATCTGGCTGCAGACGGACTCGAGCGCACTCGGAGACGGCTAACGAGTGAACTGAGAGGCGTACTTGGAGACATGCTGGCTGCACTTGGAAGATGGCAATCGAGCAAACTTAGAGATGCACTTGGAGGCCGTGATCGAGCGAACTTGGATGAAAACTTGGAGATGGTGCTGCTGGCTACACTTGGAGATTGGCAATCGAGCGAACTTGGAGATGGAGATGGAGCAAACTTAGAGATGCACTTGGAGGCCGAGACAGAGTGAACTTGGAGGTGTACTTCGAGACGGTGCTGGCTGCACTTGGAGATGGCAATCGAGTGAGCTTAGAGATGCACTTGGAGGCGGTGATCGTGCGAACTTAGAGATGCACTCAGAGGCCGTGATCATGCGAACTTGAAGGTGCTTTTGGGGCAGCTGGTCGTGAGGGAGGCGCGACAGGAGCTGAGACTCTATTCGTGGGTTATAACTCGCAATTGTGGGAATGTGACGAGAGCAGACTTTACCTTTGTGCTCCTAGGGAGCTGGCTGGAGACGGTCGATCTTGAGGGAAGTGCGCCGGGGGCTGAGACTCTATTCATCGGCTAACTCGTAATCGTGGAAATGTAGGGAGACTGAGAATGGTCAGTCGATCTTGTGTTCTTCAGTCTCCCTACATTCCCACGATGAGTTAACCCCTGAATGTGCCTCCCACCAGATCGACCGTCTCCAGCCAGCTCCACCAGAAGCACGAAGGTCAAGTCTACTCTCATCAACATCCCCACGATTGCGAGTTAACCCATGAATAGAGTCTCAGCCCCGGCGCGCCTCCCTCCAGATTGATCGTCTCCAGCCGGTTCAAGATCGACCGTCTCCAAGTTGACCTCCAAGTTTGCTCGATTGCCATCTCCAAGTGCAAGCTAGCACCATCTCGAAGTTACACCTCCAACTTCACTCTATCTCGGCCTCCAAGTGCATCTCTCCAAAGTGCAGCCAGCACCATCTCCAAGTACACCTCCAAGTTCACACAATCACGGTCTCCAAGTGCATCTCTAAGTTCACTCGATTGCCATCTCCAAGTTGACCTCCGAGTTCGCTCGATCGCCATCTGCAAGTGCATCCAGTACCGTCTCCAGGTACACCTCTATGTGCGTAGGAGTGCCGCCCTGCAGATGGACCTCCGAATGCGCTCGAGTACCGTCTGCAGCTAGCCTAAATCGACCGTGTGTACATAGATAGATTGATGAGAATACAAGCTGAATTCATGAGTTACAATCATTCAATTAAAGGCAGTAACTGAGTTTTCTTGCCCAAGTGATTTCGCGGTGCCACCAGCAACGTTCGCCAATATGCCAGTACTCCTGGGCGCTCTACAGTTCTCCCAAGTGCTCCGAGTTTTCTCACATGCGCTTCTAGGTGTTCTCAGGTTCATCTCCAGCGCTTCCAGGTACTCCCAGACTTGTCTTGAACGCTCCTAGGTGCTCACATACTGTCTGAGGCGCGCCGGAAGGCCCCTGCAAGGATCCGATTACCTCCCAAATTTGACCATTGTAGGTTTATGCTCCGACAGCTCTCACACACTCTCGGAGGCTTCTGGAGACTAAATTACATTTGGGTGATGCAAGGGGGGGTGGAAGAGGAGCTGGGTGCGGGTTAGGTTCGGGGGAAGGGTGATGGGGAGGGTGGAGGTGTTGATGGTCATTTTGGAGAATTGGCGGCTGGAGGAATAGAGGGGCAATTTGGTGAGACGGAGTTGTGATTTAGCAAAGGTTGAGAGAGGTGAGGTATTGGAGGTTCATGTGTTGACGTTGGAGTGCATTATGATGATGTCATCAGAGGCTCAAGTCACTTCTGACAAGATGGACCGTGCGATCCCTGTCGAAACTCATTCACCACCAGAGAAAATTCGCCTGCTGCTACCGCGTTTCTCATTCGCGGACCGTATATCCGCCTCTAACGGGCTCATAGCTTTCCAACTTACGACTGTAGAATCCATTGAAATTAACACTATATATTCGGAGTGCCTCAATGAGTTAGTTGCCTAGTCGCAGTCACATTTGGAGGAGCCTAAGGCATTGAACATTCCAGTGACCAATATGCATACTGAGAGCTCGTGCTCTTCCCTGGCATCTTCTCATCCATTCATATTACGTCTTTGATAGTTACACAAGATGATAGGAGGACATGGGAACCCTTGTCGCATAAGCTTGCCCCAACATGCATGCATATGCACACAAACACTCCGGACCGGCCTCCTTAGACTACACTTCCAGCATCACCCATTTTTGCTCCCCACATCCCAAACCTCCCCAAGGCTTTGCCGAGCTAATTCTGTCTGCTGCCTTGCCCTTTGACGGTTCGTACATACGTCTTTATCTACTGCACGCTCTCGGTATATCCATCGCAGCCCACCAGAGACTAGCATGCTGGTGCGCTTTAGGTATGCGCTGGGCTATCTCAATTGGGTGCTGCAGATCACCAAAAAGCGCAACTGTGTGGGTTGGGATGCTCTTGCTATAGCATTCTCTTTGAGTGCAAGATGGCTCTTTCTATCTTACTGCGCAAGCAAGATGCAATAAAATGGGTACCACAGCGAGAAGCGCGCAATTGGGAAGCCACAGACTGTACTCTCTGCATACCAGCGGGGGGTGTTGTTGAAAACTCGAAATCCTTTGAGGCGAAGGGGTAGATTGCGGTTGCGTAGACGCGCGAGGGAAGGTGCTAGGGACTTTTCGTCATCGCCGTCGAGGAGGTCGGGAGGCAGTATGAAGGCGCGGAGGCTGTGATCTTTGCTGTGTGTGAGAAGGGAGGTACCGTCAGCCGTCCTAGTAGGTAGGTGTTAGGTTGGGGTATTGTTCGCGGAAGAGGCTCGCGTGGCCTGGGAGGGTCACCATTGTGTGCTTTTGAAGGCGTTGCTTTCGCCGCCGCGGGGTGAACGGCAGATAGATTCATTTTGTGAGGTTGCCGGTCCGCGATAGGTGTCGCCTGTACTTTAGCACGGAGCGGGAGAGGGGTGAGGCGGGGCCATTCTTGTAGCATTGCGATGAATTGAATGCGAGGTGACACAGCTCGTGTCAGGTTTGGTCACGTGTGTTTTTCATTCATCGCTGGTAATACGTGACTATATCCGACTTCGAAGGCAGAGCACACGGTTCGAGTCCAGACGAGGTTGCAATCAGAACGTATGCCTAAACGTGAGGCAGAATTACGAGAAAGATCGGATGAGAGAACTTGTATCCCTAGCCCGTCACGTGCAAGTTGATATGAACACCTCTCCTTTCTAGGCAAACAATTCGAGCTCACCACCCCCGAAGAAACGCCACCACGATGCGTCTACTTGGTTCTCTTCTTTCGCTACTGGTCATATCCCCAATTGCATTTGCTGCGGGAGAAGATAAGCTTGCAAAATTGTCGCAACTTTCGACAAAATCAAAATCTGGTGTTATCGAGCTTACCAATGATCTCTATAATGACATACTACCACGCCCCGAAACTACACTGCTATTGTGATGTTCACAGCCCTGGTCTCAAAGTTCGGATGCATGCTATGCAAGGAAGTTCAGCCCGAGTACGAGTTACTTGCAAAAAGCTGGCGGGGACAGCACAAGACTGGAGATGGACTGCTGTTTAGCATGCTAGACTTTGCAAAAGGCCGCGAGACTTTTATGAAGGTATGATGCTATAGGAATTAAGCGGTCTGGAGGACGTAGGCTGACTCAACAAACTAAATGAAGCTTGGGGTGAACACCGCACCCATCTTGCATCTTTTCCCACCAAACGCTGACCCTCTTCACGCTACGAAACCTCACAACTTTGATTTCTCGCATAAGTACCTGCCATGCTTCCTTTGGTTAATTGTAGAAGGAATACTGACAATTACCAGTCATATCTCCGCCGAGTCTATCGCAGAGTGGATATCACAGATTACTCCTCATCAACCCAGTCGTGCACCCTTTCGATTACACAAAGCTTTTTACTATAATGAGTGCAGTCATCACCAGAGCAACCATCCTCAAGTTGTCGTTCAACACGTTAAAACCGGCCATCTACTCGCGCAACCTGTGGTCTGCCATCTCGCTCCTTCTCATTTTGCTTTTTACTAGCGGCCACATGTACAACCACATAAGAAAGGTTCCTTACGTTGCCAACAATGGAAACGGAGGTATCTCGTATGTTGCAGGCGGGTTTAGCAATCAGTATGGGTTGGAGACTCAGATTGTCGCCGTTATTTGTACGTCTTTCGTAGGTATTCGATGGAAGTAAGAGAAAGGCTAACAAGATACTGCAGATGCGATACTTGCGTTTTGCGCCATTGCACTAAGTCTGAAGATGCCGAGGATTGAGGATCCTGCGCGCCAAAAGGTTGCAATATGGCTGTGGAACGCTATAATGTTGTGCTCATTCAGTTTCTTGATGAGTTTGTTTAGGATGAAGAATGGTGGATATCCGTTCAAGCTTCCTCCGTTCATGTAGAGCTGGGAAAGCGGGAGTGATGGAGATGGGTGGACTAGAAGGATCGGACAGGGTAGAGCACATCGTCCTGCAGTGCTGAGACTTGCAAAAAGAGTTTTCTAAAGCGGGGTAGATGTATCAATGGTGTATTTCTAGGTTTTATACCATTTGAAAGAGCGTCTATGTTCTTAATCATTTCCAAGCACTCGGCCTTCCTAATTGCCAAGCCCATGTGAAACGTTGAGCTCTAAGCAGTGATCTGGTCTCAATTACAGAATCCCTGTATCTTAACTCCAACCTCAACACAAACTCACTTCTAACCACCGCCGCCACCATCGCACAAGCCTAATGGACGTCCTTCTCGACCAGCTAGGGCTCTCGGAGCTCCGCCGCCTAAAACCCCGCCAAATCCTCTCTCAAGTCCTCAACTTCGCATTAATTCTTGCTACGGCATTCATGATATGGAAGGGCCTCAGCGTAGCCGCGAATAGTCCCAGCCCGATTGTTGTGGTGCTGTCCGGAAGGTTTGTACCATCCCCACAACCACTATCCCTGCAGTTATCTAACGCGGGAAGCAAATAGTATGGAACCGGCGTTCCAGCGCGGCGACCTCCTCTTCCTCTGGAATCGGAATTTGGAGATGAACTATGTCGCCGGCCCGCCAGTTGCCGCGCAGGCAGAGTTTCCGGGAACTCAGGTGGGGGAGATTGTGGTGTACAATGTTGTTGGAAAGGAGATTCCGATTGTCCACAGAGTTGTACGGAAGCATAAAGGCTCGTATGTTGTCCCACCCGTTGCTTCTGTTCCAATCGGGCGGCTGGATCTAATGAGGTCGTGTATAGGAAAACGCCATTGAACCTTCTTACCAAGGGAGATAATAACCATGCCGATGACACCGAGCTGTACGCACGGAACCAGTTTTATCTGGATAGAGAGAAGGAAGTAATTGGAAGCGTTGTCGGATACATTCCGTTTGTGGGGTATGTTACTATCTTGCTGAGCGAGCACCCATGGCTGAAGACTGTGCTACTGGGGATTATGGGGTTGTTGGTGATTTTACAGAGGGAGTGAGCAAGCCGGGCGAGTTGGGATTGGGATTAGGATTGGGGGGCTTTTCTCGTTATCTAAAAGGCTGCTTACTGCTCTATAAAGGCTTGCTTTATGACAGCTCGGCAAGATATCCATAATGTACTTTTATGATTGGAATTAGACCCGCATGTCAAGAGCTCCATATTCCCGGCGTCTTGACTGTATCAATCCTTCGTCTAACTTGTAATTTCAACGGGATATTTTCAAGTACGCCGAAATCCAACGTGCATCTTGACGGAATCTCTAGCAATCTAGGCATACCATAATCGAAGATGCCGCTCACAAGCTCTTTCCCATAAACCGCCTCTTCGTGAAGCTTAACCACCATTTGCTCGGCTTCCCTGTTCCATCTGCATATAGCCTTGCAATCAACCTCACGGCCAGTTCTTGTCTCATCTGCGAGATATATCCGCGCAGCGTCTCCGCCTCTTGACGATCCCTCGGTGGCTGGTAGAGCGCATTTAGGGGAAAAGCCGGGTCGCCGGGAAGTGCAAAATGGTCCAAAGCAGCAGTTTGCAGTGCCTACAACTTCATCAGCTCTTGGGACCCGGATAGGGCAGCAGTGGTAACACGAAATATACCTTCTCAGCATCCCTCTGCGACATCGTCGGCTTGACTTTTCCAAGACACTCGCTAATCCATAGGATTCCGTAGATGAGCACACGGTCGGCGGGACCCTTGATCTCGAAGTTGCGGAAGAGAGTGTTTGCGCGGAAGAGGGTGAGGGTTTCGTCAAGGATATCGTAGGACTCGCTATCGGGATCGATATCGAGGTCGCTGGTGCCGGCCGGGAGAGACGGAAGTGTGTATGAAGGACCCCGGGTCTTGGTGCGGAGTGCGGGTAATCCGAAGTTTCCTGGGAATGTTAGAAGCTATAAATATGGGCGGAGCTAAAAGGAGTTCTGGAAGCCGGAGAACAGACCGATTACGCGGGAATCGGTGTCGCGGAGGAAGGCGGAGTGGTAGGCCTGGAGGTTGGTTAGCTGTGCTGTAGGTTTATCAGGTTGGAGGGAGCTTGCCGGCATAGCTGGAGGGTGGAGTTTGCGGCGGTAGGTATTAAATAGCAATCGGAGACGCAAATATTAAAAAGAGATCGGTATTCAATTCCTGCAGTCGGAGATAGGTGAGCCAGTGGTGATGTCGCGGGGAAGGTGTTGAGGTAATGACGCGGCTACCCGGCTTTGTACGTACTTTAGCCAAGCATCACCATTTTTGGTTCGTTGGTGAAACTGCGATACTGTTGTGAATATGGAGGGAAGAACCACGTGCATGTATAGACTTGATGTACAGATAGAAGGAGAAAGACTCGAGATATATACAGAATCTTCGGGTATATGCTCGGATATGCCGGTGCCACAGAGTGATAGTTACCAGTGTAATGGAGTGGTGAATACCTATTCCGAGTTTGGTTTTCTATGGTTGATCTAATCGGGGTGAGAAAGAAATTCACAAATCTCAAGTGAAGGAAGGCAAAGGTTTGGGGGTTATAGTGATGTGTGGTGTCCGATCGGCGGGGACTAACATTCGTCCCCCTCTGCGTAAATCACAATCGATCACTCCTCAATATCACATAATGGAATTGTTACTTTGGATGCTTCTTTGACTTGTTGATTGACTTCTCTATCTCGAGGGCCGAGGCCCGTATATGTACAATCTCCCATATGCGTACGCGTATGCTCTGACATGAGACGCATCACCCTGGTCCTGATGCATATCCTGATACAGCCACCATCTTCATACAAGTCTTCATTCTCATACAAGACATCAAACGGTGCTGAGACTCATGATCCAAGTACACATGCAACAGGAATTGCATAATTAATCTCAGGCGATGCTTCATTGTCCCGAATTATCATTCGGGTGAGCATGCGAACCTTTGGATGTAAGTGTTAGCACCAACCGCCCCCAGCCGTCTCCAGTTCTGCTTTGTTTTGCAAAGCTCAGACCAAGTTATCCATGTTCTATTCCTGTCTCGCATAACTTCGATCTATATTATTACCTTGGATCCTAGAACAAGATGAGCAAGTCCAGTGATACCCCTTGGAGCTCGGAAATATCCACCGGTGCTCTTCCACGAAGGTTCGGGTAGTCGCCTGATCATAGCCACTGGACCAACCTATGCAAAGTTATTATAGTCGCAGGTGCCGACACAAACACAATCGTACTTGTAGAATTCTTACAAGAGTGAGTCGGGAAGCAGCTCTTGGGTATAAAGCGGCATTTTCGTAAGGCTGTTGCTAATTTAGGTCCGTTTTGCAGGTTTACCATCAACCCAACACTAATTTGTATTTAGTCTTGTTGCTAATTTAGATGTTTAGATGGTGTAGGTATCAAGTACGTTCGAGGGATGTTGTTGTTTTCACGTGATTTCTTATGTAGTTTTGAATCTTGTGTACGCTTTTCGTGATTTTGTCATAGGCGCCCAATTGGTCTAGTGGTATGATTCTCGCTTCGGGTAACCCCAGTTACTGAGTAACTCAAATGTGGGAGGTCCCCGGTTCAAACCCGGGATTGGGCCTTTTTTGTTTTTTCCACCATTGAATGTATCATGGATGAGACTTCTAAAGCTTCTGAGGGTTGTCGTTGTGGAAGGGATATGCGGAAGGGGTTGTGTTATGTGGGGACTCGCTGATCGCCGTTAGATAGATAAGGGATAAGAACATACAAGTACACCATGCAAGCATGAGGAGCAGTTTGTGGTCGATTGACGGGTCCGTAGATTGACGGCTTCGCAGATCCCATAACGTGCGCGTGATGTTTTCGCCTAGCTGGTCGCCGTGCAGCTATGACTCGGTAGTTTGGGGGAGGGAGGTGACGTTAAAGTTGATGGGATAACGTCAGACGGAGTGGTGAGGAGACGGCGATGTTGTTGCTGCTTTCTCCGACCCATGATCATAACTAAGCAGTGAACCCCACGTTCGGCCCGCAAATATATATTGTACTCTACATCAGGCACCCAAAGGTCAAGCCAGTGAGATTGCTTACGGATCAATTGAAACCGCAACAAGCCGGACGGAGTAGACGGGTCAAAATTAATACCCTAGACCGATTGGACGTGTGCTTCTTTTGACTACATGGATTATACCAAAATTGAGTTACACCGCAGCTGGTATCAAATCCATGGAAGGGATGCAACCCGCCAAAGTATCACTCATCACACACGGAAGACCAGATGGCTAGAACCGACACCTGTGATCATGGTAATGATCATGGTAAACCATTTAGAATGAGTATAATTCCAATTTAATCTTATAACTTGTGAAACTTACCACATCTCCAAGAAAGAAAGGTGGTGCTTATCATCTCCTCGGCGTGCCCGAGTTTCTCCGATGATATATAGTTAAAGAATTTATCCGAATCGGCACTACAAATCAGTAAAAGCTAATGGGAGGACGGGCGGGAAAGGGCTCTACTGTCAACCCGAGGAAACACGTACCTAGCTTGTAGCATTCAATTGCTACTACGTCTCCTAGACGTTAGATTGGGCCCGGATAGCCGTGCTTTATTTGTGTCGTTGGGGGGGACAATGGTGTTGATGGGACAACTTGATGGAATGATATTTGCTTATATGACGTTAGCTGTTGAGTTTGATTTACTCACAAATTTCAACGTTCATTCTCCCTCCTGGCATTTGATGGATGTGGTTTGTCTTCCCGAAGTCGTTTCATGTACAGTCCTGGGGTTGGAGGATTGAAGGATGGAATGATGGTATGCTAATTCAGTAGAATTCGAGGAGCCTTAGCGATTAACAATCAGCGGAGACAGTGCTTCATCATGTCTCACTCGGCATTCTTTACACCTGTGACGATCCAAGAACCCGTGAAGTAGCCACTTCGAGGTTTGATCGAAAAAAGGGGTTTATTCTGATTCATTAAAGTCCATTTTGCGGCCTGTGGGGCGTTACATGACAGAAATAAGACAGTACTATAGTACTACTAATATGGCTAGATCTGGTAAGTTTTCGCATCTAATGCCTCTCGCTACTGACTTTGTGAATACGCCTCGGAAAGTATACCTAGAAAACAGCATTTAACACTCTCCAGCTGGTTGTGATGTTCGGAACTGTTTTGTACGAGTGAGAATCTATGTCCACGCGAACCTCTGCAGAGTTCGAAGTCGAGCGGTAGCGTCATGTTGCAGAAATTGGGCCGATTAACCGGTGGGATAAAGCTCTTCTGTTCTCCTGACATCTGATGGACAAGGGACTTTTACAATATCTCAAAGTTTCAAACGAGATTGGGGACCTTAAATTCCACTGCATCTCAAGTCGAACCCCAGATAAAATCATCATTCGGAACTATAATCCAATCCTAAAGATATCTGTGTTCTCTGCTTCTCCTCTTCTACCATATTCTTCTCAACACCAATAACATCCTTCTCGTTCTGTGGATCTGAGCTGATATCCCGTGCCTTCCTCTTAAGTATCTTGATCCCCAAACCAGGCCGTGGCCGATCATGCTGTCCTAAAAATGGGTCAATTGCTGCTCTAGTATTCCTCATCAGGTCCTTCTGTAGGTTCTCCTTCGTCTTTTCCACCGCTTGCTGACTCTTCAATTTGCCCTTTTGGCTTGCGCTTGAGACGATGTGTCGGCGGTCTTCTTGCTCCTTCTCAAACAGAGGTTTCGAATGAGCATGTAGTATCTTCTGCTCATAGTCTGGCCCAAAGTCTATGAGCTTCGCACGCTGAGCATCCTCGGGTGTTTCGTCCAATAGCTCTATCGACAATCCAGCACGATCTAATATTGCTTCCGCAGCTGCAGCTTTCTCGTTCAACACCTTGCGTTCCGCCTAAATTACGTATGAGCCCATGTATAAATCACCAGCATAGAGGCATCGCCTTACTCGAAAAACCTTCCGCATTTTTCGCGAGTGCTCGTATGGGTCCGCCCACTGCCTGTCACTGAGTTGTTTAAGCTCCGCGATCCGCGCTGCACCCTGCTTCGCCTCCGTCTTGTCTTTCACGTTCTTCTCCGCCTTCGCGAACGGGTCTTCGACAGATGGTTCGGCGGGATCATGAATCTTGATGATGCCAGGGATAGGTTCATCGTCGGCGGCCTTCTTCTTTGCGCCCTCGGTGACCACATAGGCGGTGTTCTTTGGATCAGTCCGGATCTCTATCCACCCCGAGCACACGGTGTGTCGCATGCGAAAGCTGAAGATGGGCGTCGAGAAGTAGTTTCCGACTTTTTTCTTCTCGGCGTTGAAGCGGACGCCCTGCGCGATGTGGCCCTCGCAGGTCTGGCAGAAGATGTTGAATGGCATCTCGAAGCGCACCGTTTGTTTGTCACCGCGGAAGCCCGAGGGCTTCTTGCCATGGATCTGGTTGCCAGAAACTCGACCCTCGAGCTCTGGTGGGACATATCGTCTGCGTTAAGGGGGTTCCGGTCGATTAGTCCTTGTGAATGCGTATGAAAGGAGCGCCTCACCCCATATTGAAGCCTTGCATCGTGGCGTTGACGGCGCGGTGTGATCGGTTGAGTAGAGTCTGGGTGAAACGAGGCGACTGGAAAGTAACGTGGGCAGTAGCTAGCTGAGAACGGGACAACCAGAACGGTCCCAGAAAGGTCAGACACAGAGACGGGGTTGGAGCTGAAAGGGAAGCGGAGGAGGCGATTCTGTGTGGTTGGATGTATGGTTATACTTTGATGGCGTGGAAGCAGTTGCGTTCAGTGTCAACACGCTTTTGGCTCTGCTGTCGGCACTTCCCTCCCAACGGATGCCACGATATGTACGGTTGCGGACCCCAATTAAACGGCATACCGCTATCACAATAACAGCACTGTGTGCCTATGATTGTTATTTGCTCGTTAAACTGTGAGGAGACTTTAGTCCAGGAACCATGACAAACGGGGTTAACCACCGACCCTCAAGTTGTATCTCTACCTCAACTATCCGTACAAATCAAACTAAACTCCAACTCCACCACACCTATACCAACACCAAACACCCCGCAATACAAACAAGCAACATGCTTCGCGAATCTACTCGTCTGAACCCAAATCAAAATTAAGCTATGTCGAACATAGAGCGACCTACCACGCCTGCCGCTACTACCGGAGCCGGAGCTATATCTTCCCTTTCCTCACAGCTCGCCGCCGCTGCCCCGCCTCCCAGTGACGTCGACGCGCAGTCCGCCGCCGCCGCCGACGCTGCCACTTCCGCCTCCAAATTCGCGGATCCCAGCAGCAGTGGCAGCATGAACAGCGCGAAAGATGTTCGCGCAAACGTGAGTGCCGGCGTCCCAAATATCCCTTTCACGCCTCGTCGCCTGAGCATTCCCAATCGGCTAGCACTCCAAATGCCTTCTCGTGGACCGCTCTCACCAATTCTTGATCCCGCGCTTGGCTACTCGGTGGCTCGGCGACCAAGGTTGGATTTTGCACGGTCTTGTTTGTGGTTCTACGGTCATGCTTTGTGGGTTCAGCTACTCATAGATCATTAGGTACCTCGCTCCATCACTCGACTCTCGCCGCCGAATCGTCGCCCGATTCTTCTCCTCTGGCTACGAGTAGTGGATACCCAATCCCTCGAGGAAATTACAGGCCCCTCGATTCTCCAATAAGCAACAATCATAACCATCCTCCCGGATCATCTCATGCGTCTTCGATCGGCTCCGCGTCAATGCTTGATTATGCTTCCGGTGATGATAGCGATTCTTCCATCGATGAAGATGTAGATTTGGACTTCGATCTGATGGACACACTCACCCCGTCCAACAACACCCCTGCTGCTACGACCATGGAATCAGCTGCGTCTATATCACTTCTCGACCACCAGAAGGCACGGTTGGGAGCTCGGCATACGTCCCGAAGGTCCAGCATCAGTTCCAGGACTAGACCCATGATGACACCTTCACCTATAATCCAGCCAGTCTCGCAGAGCCCAAAGATGAGTAGTGGATTTGACTACTCAATGAGACGTAATAGTTTGACTCTTGGACCGTCAGTATTGGAATACGAAGCGGACCGACCAGACCCAGTTAGAAGACCGGTCTCAAGACGTGGATCGCTTCTCCCAAAAACTAAAAACTTCCAACGGATCAAGGCGGCACTAATCGAGGAATCGTCGCCGATCGATCTTGAAGTCAAACGAGAGGCGGAGATAACGCGGCAGATCCGGGAGGAAGAACCGCATTTATCGCCGCAGCCTTCTCAGGGTGAAAACCGGACTATGGAGTCAGAGCTCGCTAACATTGGCGAAGAGGATGGAACCGAGAGTGGCGACAGCGCCTCCCAGGGTAATCGTGGCATTGGAATAAGTTTCTCGAAACAGGCGGAACGTCATGGCGGGTTTTGGTTCGGGGATCAGATGGATGGTATTGGTGGGAGTCCGCCTACATTCCCTGGACTGCGTATGGGTAGTGATGGAGACATAATTGTTTATCGCCCCAAATTCTTCACAAGCGTGACTAATATAGAGTACAGATGAACTCGGATTCCTGTGTCAACTCGCCTGTTGCCGCTATTCCTTCCGATATGCGGCGCCCGCCTAAAAGAAGACGCACCCAGGACGAACGTTTCGAGCCAAATGTGTTCAAGCGGAGGGCGGTTTCGCCGGGACTTTCAAACAGCCCAAAACTGGCGCAATCCCCGCCGAATAATGGTGGTAAAAGGCTTAATTTCCAAGGGTTTAGTGGTATGTAGCATGGTTCTGGATTGCGGTATATAGCTGACTATTGACAGATACTCACGATGGACTCATGAAAATGACCCTTCAGTGATGATGATCACGATGGTTTTTTCTTTGCGTTGCATCTATGTTTTGGGATGCAGAATTTGCTGCTGCCTGATGGTTGTACAATATACGTGAGGGTGTTCGAGGTGTGAAGGAGTTCTTTGGGTTTTTTGTCTGGTTGTCCTTGCGAAGTGCTTTTGTATCTATTTCAGTAACGAGGAGCCTGTGCTGTTCTTTGTGACAAGCAGTAGGGAGAAGACCAGGATAGCTTTGTGAATTGCCTTAGTAGCTGGATTTGGGGGTACCAGAACGCTCGCTTGTATAAATGGCTCTCGATTACATCTCTATTATGATGGCGGTGATGCGGTATCTACTCTTGAAGAAGGTAAATAAAGCAAAAGCTGTCTATAAGGGCAATGATATTGGATGAAGACGTGGATCATAATAGAGACTGTAAATCCATGTGCATCACCCTTCTATCGCTGCAATGAAACTGACGTTTGCTGTTTTAGATGACCGCAGTTTATTTGAACCCGGCCGAGAAAGACTGAGATCTATAACATGAACGTTTGGGACAGCATGCAGAGAGAAGAGGATGAAGTGGTCAGCTAGACCCTGTGACATGGATAAACGAAGCCAAGCAGTTGAAGTGGAGCCTGTGCGAGGTGGTGATAGATATTCACGTTCTACAAGTCCCATATTCCCAATCCATGATATAGTTGCGGCAGTGTTCAATTTTCCCCATGCGGCAAAGGTTGCATGAACCAAGACGGAGACAGGAGATGTGGGAGCAAAGAGAGGGTATTGAGTAATTAGGGGCTTACAGACGTGTTCTGCAAGCTAGGAAGGCTGAAGACGCTGGTGGGTGATGATGTTTTAGACGGGGTGAGAAGCTTGGAATAACTCAAAGCAGTTGCACAAGCTGCCTTTCCTGTATTTTTGTATTTCCCCTTACTACATTAATGACTTCGTCATTCGAGAAGTGTAATATCATGAATATATTCATCTCGTGAAATCACTATTTCACGCCGCTTCACCACCGCCCATCGGCCCCGACCAAGGTATCGTTTGAGGACAAAGTATCTCAGTCTATACAGCCAGAAACCACAGATCTTTGAAAATTTCCCAGTCTTCCACCCGAAAAAAGCACGCATCTTCTGACCGTCAATACAGTAGTCAATGCAGCCCGAATGACTCCGCTCAATGTCCCTCCACATCTTATATCCCATACGAGAAATTCCGCAGTTTTCAAACGACTCCCAAAGCCACACGCGCAACGGCAAGAACCTAGGCGTACTTTGGTAAACCAATGTCTCAAGTGTTGATGTCGGTGTAGCCACAACTACGTTCCACAATGCATGGCATGTTTCCTTGAGTGCGAGAAGGTCGGAGAGGTGGTGGAGGTGGTCGATGATGCAGAATATGATATCAGGGGGTAATGTTGAGAGTCTATTGATGTGTGTTAGTAGTCTGGAACGGTTGGGCATGGAATGCAAGTTACTCACTTGATGTGACGTTTTGGGGGTCTGGATGCCTTGCGGGCCTGCGTGAGGAGACGATGAACCCGCTTTTTTGCGCTGGTTCTTGCTCTGTCGGAGTTTCTTGCGGTTGCTCTTCATTGTTGCGATGCTGTGCTGGTCCCGCTGGTGGCTGAAAAGTGCAGCTTTGTGATTCTGGCGGTGGGGCATTGCTGTAGGTAAAGTATATTCAAAGTTGGAGCTGTAGGGTACGGGGCATACGGGCTTTCTATTATTGTTCATGGCCCAGTTGACTGCTTTTTTTAGGTTTACACACCCGGAACGTCCTGAACAAAGCTATCGACTATCTGCAGTCATGCTAGACCGGTGTAGATTTGCATCTTTGTGTTTCTGACGAGGGATACGAGAATATTGTAGCTCTTGTCACAACCAGAACACCCGTACCCATTCCACGTGAATACTAGTATTCGGCTTTCTCTCTGCGTATCTACCTACTCTCCACGATCGGACGATTTGCAACTTCATCAGTTCTCACTCGTTCAGTTTCCAGCGCCTACGAATCACCAACAAGTTGTTCCTTAGCCGTCTGTGAAGCTGAGATACCAGTAATTTTGATATTGCGCAGCTGCGTGTAAGGTGCTGAGTTATGGAGTCGAAGGGCTCATTGTGGAAATGGAAAACGAAATAATTGGGGACTTTGAAAACACCTTATAGCTTCTTTAATTTAAAGGTCATATATCGAATTCTTACAACCACCTCCCTATCTCCATCTCCATCTTCATCTCCATCGATTATGATATTCTGCAAGATCGTTTCAATCACAGCCCACAGCTGTTGGTTACACAGATATGGAGGTCCCTATGTCAACGGGCTCGGGAAACCGATGTCCGATGAACTTATTATTAGCATCGTCGTCATCGGAACAAATAAAGCGGGGTCGCTCTGTCTTGAGGCTAAGACGAGGGATCTCTTCGCGGCTCTCTCATCGTCGCATTCCACTTTGCCTACTTTATACTAAGTTCATACTCCTACCTTGTGCCTGCCTATTACACTCCACTCTGCACCAATTGGGTATTGACGTTATCACTCCATTCTGCAGCTTCACTCTCACCTCTACCAGCGCCTGTAGACCACACCTCATCGTGCCTTAGTACGAAGTTACACACAACCACTACCTTGTTATCCCGAACCTAAGCTGCCAAGTGTTTCAAGCGGCTCGTAGCTAGTTCCGGCCGTCGGAGGAGCTTTCCCATCTATCACAGAAACCACTTGCAAACGCTGTCCAGGTATACGCCGCTCCAGAATATCTCGCTGCTACATCACTACATCGCTTGGGTTTCGTTCAAACATGCCTATCAAGTTAGTCTCTTCCAGGGCTGCGTGTGTGGTAGTATTGAAGAGTATTTTTCTGACGTCTTGTGTTGCTGCAGTAACCCAATACCTTCAAGTTTGCGTAACGAATGTCGTAAGGCTTCGAGAATTCTCACAGAGTTCATCGATCCGAAGCAGTCGTTCGGTCCGGATAAGATTATACCGCCATCGATCCTTGCCGATGCGAAGGTGGGATTTCCACTTCTTTGTGGTGGGGGTCAACGGAAGAGCATTGTTGATGGGTGCTACATTCTAGGGTCTGGCGATTCTTACGGTTGCAAAGGTCGGGTTTCTGTTGACGGCGAGAGGTGGTTCTGGCTTGGTTATTGCTAGACGACCAAATGGATGTGAGTTTTCCTTCGGCTGGTGTATCAGAATATGTATTCACTCTTGCTTTCCATAGCTTGGTCAGCGCCTTCCGCAATTGGTACAGCTGGGTAGAGTCCCCCCTCGTTTCCCACGAAATTGGAACTGGAACAGTTGACGAGAGTAGCGCAGGTTTTGGAGGTCAGCTGGGCGCGGAGCTCACAGACTTCGTTAGTACGTAACCCGTTGGTTTTGTGCGTATCTCGGTTGACCCTGGTGTAAAGTGATTCTGAACGACGCGAACGCCGTAAAGACTTTTGCTCAGACAGGAAGCATTACGCTCGGCGGAAATGTTTCGGTTGCGGCGGGGCCCATTGGGCGCAATGCCGAAGCTAGTGGTGCGGCAAGTTTGAGATCTGTAGCTGGTATCTTTTCGTACAGGTAACTAGCTACCCCGCCATTTCACCCCAACTCCCGTGATCACATCTAGCCGCTAGTTTACTAACCTTCTTGACCAGTAAAACCAAAGGTCTTTTTGCGGGTGTTTCGTTGGAGGGCTCTGTTATTGTCGAACGCAAGGATGCAAATTCAAAATTCTATGGCGGTCCCGTAAGTTGAAGACTCTGGACAGTAGAAAAACGACGGTCTAACACAGATACACAGGTTTCTGCAAGACAGCTTCTATCTGGCGCCGTTCAGCCACCACCTGACGCCGATACCCTAATACGAATCCTCAGTTCCCGAGTGTTTTCCGGTATTGCTACCGGCTCCAATTACGACGACATGTACAATGACATTCCGCAGTATGACGACCGAAGAGATGATTTCGTGTGGGACAACAACGAAGGAAGTCATCGTCGGAGTGAGCTAGGAAGCTCAACTTCTGGCACTGTTGCAAGAAGTAGAGCGCAGACATGGAATTCACCTTCCGAGCTTAATAATAATGAATCAAGGAGCTCACAGTTCCAGAGACGACATTTTAACAGTACGTACTCTGATAGTGCGCCATCAACCCCCACGTCGGATAAGAAAGGCCCGCCTCCTGGGCGGCCGTCAGCTCCAAAGCCGGTGTTCAAACCTGCAACGAGGGCAGCAACATTGGGAACCAACCAAGCTGTAGCCTTGTACACATTCCATGCCGCGGAGCCGGGAGATCTTGGTTTTCATCCCTTCCCACGCATTCTGATGAGTGATGTACTCACTAATTGATAGGCTTCAAGAAAGGCGATATCATTACCATCACGAAACGTACAGATTCCAAGAATGTGAGTAGTTAGCCGCGTGGTGTCGCTTATTTTACTTGTACTGATAGTGGGGGACTAGGATTGGTGGACAGGGCAGGTTGATGGAAGGACGGGTATATTTCCAAGGTATGTGTAACACAATGCATCTGAAATTTTGGTTGCATTATACTAATGCAGCATGGATTTCTCAGCAACTACGTGGAATCATTGTGAAATTGTAGGTGGGAATTGGACGAGGAGGTGGCGGTGGGGGTAGCGTGTCTAGCAAGGGACGTCTAGGCCAGGGGTATTAGATTGACGGGGAGGGTTGTGGGTGGATCGATTGGATCTGTAGATGTCGCACTTTTTTAGCAGACAGCAGATTAGGTCGCCGTGATTTTGTTTCGGAAATAGGAGTTCAAATCTGACCATTAAGTAGTCTGTTTGTAGTCTGTCATAGTCTACGGGCTATACGCGTTAACCCTGGTCTAAACTCTTGGTCATATGCGGGTCACGATGTTGCCCTGCAGCGTGGGGTTTTTGGGGCTCAAGTTTAAGCTTTTCCTAGCAGTTTCTTTTTGGCAAGGTTGCTGCAGACCCTTGAGGTCGGTAATCGCACGGACCACCCTGCAGCTGTCAATTAATCGGTGGAACACGTCTGGAAGCTGCAGAAAATAGAAAAAATACCTCGCGTCTAAATCCAAGCGCATGCGGGTGTGCGGGAGTCGAGTCGCGGTTATTTGTGTGTTGCTGTTGGCATGTTCTGCCTGGCATGGGGCATGATGTTCCGAGTCTGAGGGTTTGCAGTCTCAGCCAGCGCCCGTGCTAAATCGGCAGGGAGGGGAGAGCCAAGGGAATGAATGCGCCCAAAGCGAGCTACTTTGAGGTGGGCCCTAGCAGCAGATTCTAGAACGGGAAATAGCAAATGTTTAGGTCCGGACGACAGTCGCCGCAGCTCTCCCTCCACCACAAACACACTCCACAACCACCGCTTCAAAAAGGCTGTGCTTCTCCCACAACTTTTTCTTCCAAACTCACACAACATCCCCGCTGATACTCCTAATTCCCACCCACTCTCCTTTTTTTGCACATCCAATTTGCTCACTATGTTCTCTCTTCGAGCTCTCCCAGCTGTCGCAAAGGCGTCGCTTTCAGTTCCAAAGCCTGCGGTCAACACCAAGGTCGCGGCTGCTCTCGCCCAGCGGGCTTCGTTCTCTACTGGTCTTGTTCGACCCAAGCCACTTTCAACATCTGAGGTTGCGACATCCGTTCCCCAGACTGACAACATTGCTGCATTGGTTGAGTCACTCAATGCTGCCTCGAGGCCTTCGAAGATCACTCCTACTTTGGAAAAGTTCACTCTTAAGAACAAGGTTGCTGTTGTAACTGGGTGAGTAGTTTCGACCACCGTTGTCTTTGTGGGTCGTTTTCAGTTGCTAATATTGCCGCAGTGGTGCTCGGGGCTTGGGATACAACATCGCTGAGGCTTTGTGTGATGTCGATCTCAAGGCTTTAGTGATCTTTGATGTCCTCAAGGAGCATGGAGATGAAGCTGTCGCGATGCTTTCCAAGCAGTTTGGTATCCCTGTTATCTTCAAGCAAGTCGATGTCCGTGACCACCGCAGCGTTCAGGGCGCCGTTGACCAAGTAATTACAAGTTGTTCACTTCATGTTTGGTCCCGATGCTAATGATTGCTTTAGGTCACTACCACACTCGGCAAGATTGACATCTTGGTTGCTTCTGCTGGTATTGCCGAGTAGGTTTTTTTCCTGTTTTCTTTATCAAGCTAGGTGAACCTTTACTAATACCTATCTCGCCCACTAGCTCCAACATTCCCGCTGAAGGTTATGACATTGAGATGTTCCGTCGTCTGATTGACATCAACTTGACCGGTACCTTTGTCTGTGCTCAGGCCGTCGGAAACGCAATGATTAAGCAAGGTACCGGTGGTTCTATGGTCTTCATTGCATCTATGTCGGGACACATTGTCAACTTCCCTCAGCAGCAGTCTTGCTACAATGCTTCCAAGGCTGGTGTCATCATGCTAGGAAAGTCTCTTGCTGCTGAGTGGGCTGCGCACAGCATTCGTGTCAACACAATCTCCCCCGGTTACATGGACACCGCCCTCAACAGAGTTCCTGCTTTGGACGCCCAGAAACAGATGTGGAAGGACCGCACCCCCATGAACCGATTGGGTAACGTTGATGAGCTGAACAACTTGGCTGTCTTCCTAGCCTCTGATGCCAGCACTTACATGACCGGATCCGACTTGTTGATTGATGTAAGTTACCTCGATGTAGTTTGTACTAAGCTTGTGTTAATCTGTCATAGGGTGGTTACTGCGCCTGGTAGGCTTGCGAAAGACCGCTGTGAATATGGATAGACAGACATAGATGGAGTCAAAGGCGCGCGTCTTTTTCTGGGTTTCATTCATTTTTCTTCCTTTCGTCTACTATTCTGTAATAAAAAGCGTGGGTTGGTGGGGAGTGTTTGTTGCTTTGATTGGTTTCTTACTTTTGGTTTGGCTAGTTCTTTTGTTTAACGGTTTTTCGGGGTGGTTGTTTCCATGTTTGTGCTGTTGGGTTAAACTTGCACTTCGATAGATAGGTTGTGGTGTAGAGGGTTTCGTCCTTAATTAATACCATGTCAAGTGAGGGATTAGTCCAAACATTTAATTTCATTCCCTGAGCTTATGTTGCTTACGTGGCATCTTTTGGGTTATTTAGTCCGTCGATGGCGCGCCGCCAGCAGTTGCAGTTTTCTGGGCTCCACGCGGAAACGGTCATTAGCTTAGGCCGTATTTGTGGAGCGAAAAAAAATAACATTTCTACCCCTACTCTAGGGCTGCAGGTCTTTATGTTTTTTTCTGCGCCGTAGTGACGAAGGGATATTTTCTCCCGTTGTGGAGCTTGCAAGGGGTATAGATGCGTTATTATGGGGTGACGTTGGGCGGGGCCAATGAGGGGTGCGTTACACGGTGAAGGTAGTGGAGATGTACTGGTTTGGACTAGTAGGTAGCAATGCAGGCACCTCCGATAAGAAAGTAGCTTTGCGGAAATGCCATGGAGGGGTACTTCGGACGCTGCCCCACCTACATGCGGCAACCGTCACCGTGCGTTTTGATTGGGAAGTAATATACGGTTCGACCTGGGAGGGGCCGGGCCGGGCAGATACAGCTCTCGAGGGTCTCGATGTAGCTGAGTTGTAATGGCTGGGGAATTTCCAGCCAGTTGTTTTCGTCTGACTGATGAGCCTCTAAAAATTCTGCTCTACCCCCCCCCCCGCCTTGCGGCAAAATAATGGTCGATTCTCCATATTTCGTCACTCGTTTATGGGGGTTGAAGAGGTTGTAGTTCCCTCAGTGCAGCGATGTACATGTAGCTGTATGCGCAGCTCCGCATTCACTCGTGTATAAGGAACAACACTAAAATTATGGCTAAGTGACTCGGCCACGGTCTTCCTGCGTGAGCCACAGGGCTCCCGTGGTGGCTTACGCACGTTATTTCTGTTCCTTATACGAGTGGATGCGGCACTGACAGTTTGGCTCACTCAATGTCGTCGAGACCATATTACGAGTGCTGTACCATGCATGACATTTCCACTCATATCAATTTGCCCAGTCAATTCCTCACGCTTCCACCACAAAAACGTACGTACAAAGAAAAAGTAAAGAAAAAAAGAACGGACGAAATCATGCAAGCAAGGGATCACCGTGAACGCAAATAACCCCAACCACGCAAAAAGAGAAGATAAAAGTCACAATCACCGCCACCAAAAAACAGAAAAAAACGAAAGTAGCTCAACCCTGTGCCCTGCTTCCATTTGGCAAGAACAATTCACTCTGCCGGTAGTAATCCTGCGGCATTGGGGTTGGCGCCGACGAAGTATTGGGTGGCTCATGTTGCGAATGTTGCGGTGTGTAATAATTCTGCGGTCTATGCTGCTGCTGGGGTGGATACGCTTGATATGTCTGCGAAGGCGAGCCTTGTAGCTGCGGATACGGGTTCTGTGGCGAGATTGGAGATGGACCATCTGCCGGATAACTAGGCTGGTGTGTTGACAGCGGACGATGCTGGTAGGGTTGGTAATATGGAGAACTTGGGGGATGTGAAGGCGAGGCTGGTTGCCCCGCAAAGCTAGACTCGTGCTTGGGCTCGATCGGAGTGTCGTAGATCGACGTTGCAAGCTCTTGCGGCTGCGAAGGGCCGTCGGTTTGGTGGTTTCCTACTCCTGCTCCGACTGCTGATGCAGGTGGGGCGTTCGAGGGGGGCTGGTGCAGCTGGTGATGGGGTTGCGCGGGAGAAGCTGAAGGGGCTTTTCCGTGCTGAGCGCTGGGGGGCATCTGGCCCACTACATAGAAGGGCGCCCCGCTGGTAGGACCTGGTTGGTGATGTTCATCGTTCGATTGTTGGGGGTAGTATTGGTTGCTAGACTGTCGTCCACCACCATATGCGGGCTTCTGCTGGGGAGGGGGGTACGCTCCTTGTACATTCTGAGGAGAGGCTGATTGTTGAGGCCCGGGTGTGTAGTACCGGCTTGGTTCGGGGAACCCATCGCTTGGTGGATAGGTGTAGGGGTTGGTTGCGGCCGGTGGTCTTCCATAGTGGGCTGCAGCGGTTTGAGACATAGACGACTCAAGCAATGCTTCGTAGTCTCGCCGGGCCTTAATGAACTTCTCGTTCAAAGCCACGAAATCATCTGGACAGAAAGAGTTGGTAAGTATGCTGTGCAAATGATGCGTTGAATATCACATACCCTTCTTTTGCGAGTATTTTCCTATTAGTTCTATCAGCTTCGGCCGGATTTGTAGAGTTGAATGGTAGAGAGTCGTGATCTCTTCATTATCCTGAACACTCGAGTTCCCCTCGGATGTGCTCAGCAACGCCAGTAACTTTTCCACATTTTTGATTTGCCCAAAGACCTCCGCTTCCATCTGAGCGTCCTTGTGCAGCTCTTCCGCCGTAGGATCTGATAGCTTCTCGACATAGTTAAGGGGAAATATTCCAGTCTGGCCTCTCAAAGATCCCTTCCACCAGTCCTTGTACACAGACTCCAGTACAGCAATGATATCACCTTTCCGGAACGCCAGCTCTCCAGACTCTGATGGTACAAAGTCGTACAAGGCTCGCACTCGTGACACTGTGGCAGCTGTGGTGTGAGGAGCTGCTGCAGGTGGAGTAGCAGCTTGTACTGGTACCTGATTGCCTGAAGACGATGTCTGGGCTGGCTTGTAAGCCTGTGCGGCACTAGATTTTTCCTTGAGAGATATCGCGAGCGCCATCTGCAACTCCTCCTCTTCTTTTTGTCGGTCGACATCAGTAATTTCACGTTTGGTTGGTTTCGAGGGAGGCTGGAGATTCGGATCTAGACCAAATTTAGAACAAGTCCAGATACGAATGGTAGCAGAGAATTGTGCCACTAACTTGCAGATTTCACCCTATCATAGGCCTGCTCCATGATTCCCAATCCGGGGTCGTTTTTGAACATCTCTGTCCACTCGGCCATTTTCTCCAATACCCTCGATTTTACCGCAGCATGTGTATTCTGTAGCTCGTGATTCAGCATCTCGCCACTTCATCCTGGGGTAGGTTGACTTCTACTGACCCTATCACCTGCCAGCCGTAACAATGCATCCGTAAACGCCCTCGATGCAAGTTCTCGATGCATATTCGGGCCACAGTTCTGAGTAAACGCATTCGCGAGCTACCGCACACTATCAGCCTACATCCCGAAACAGGCTCAGTGGACATGTGCTCCCCACCTCCAATGTGTAGAGCTGCACATTCGCGTTTCGATGAGCAAGGCGTTTTATCAGCGCAGCTACAGCATCCTTCGGTCTGTAACATGGGGCGTCAGTAAATGCGCCATTTCTCGAAGTTGGATGATGCTTCGCGCGCGCTCACCCGTTCTCTCCACCACTGTTAACTCTCTCCCACGCATCCATCATGAACTCCCAGTTCTCAGACGTGAGGTTCTCGTCGGTCGCCTTGACTAAAAGGTATGAGCTGAGGCTCCAATGTAAGCTGGGCAGGCACGCTACGAACCGACGACTTCGTCAAACGCATTGGTTTGCGTTCGGAACATCTTCGTGGGTAAGCGGGAAGCTGTTGAAGGTGCGGCTAAGAATGTAGGATTGCGAGTTCGAGTTGCGGTACGGTGATAAGCTGGCGAACGGGCGGCGGTGGTATTTGTTGTTAGTTTTTTGATAGAATGGGGATTTTGGTGAATATGGCGAGGTGTTGGGAATGACGACCGGATTTCGTGGTGACTACCAAAGTGAGGGGTTGCGTAATGCTACGCCTCACCGCCAAAGCCGTGAAATCGCAATAAAAATCCCGACTTCGCCACAAATCAATCTGCTACTATACTCTATGGGTACGGTAGGCTGAATTAAGCTTGATATATTCAAGCTTTGTGCACTTTTGGAAGGTATGTTGATCTTAGTATGTACTAGAGTACGTACTCGACTCCAAGCTTCTCAAAGTCCCCCTTGATTGAGAACACCTTTGGCACTACTTGAAATGATCATCTATGTAGCTGACACACTCTCCAAGGAAGTTCTGAAACGGGGCTCAACCACTACCCTAACTGTGGCGTGTCTCTTGCTTGTGGAAGGTAAAGCTTTCCACAGTATTAGACAAGAGGAGGTCTCAATATGGTCTGGGATATACTCTATTGTCTCTTTGTTTACCTGGTCTTGCGATCTTGCGACTTGAGAATGGTCTCGCCTGGGACCCCTGGACTGATCTGTGCATACTAAGAACCCGAAGACCCTCCCTACGGTACTGTGGGCATGTCCTCAGCTCCCGAGTTTAGTTTCCACCGTGTTTTTGGCTGGAAATATGGCCTTGTGACGCCTGGAGAAGTGCGTACTTGAGTTTAATCATTGAATGTCACTCCCGGGTATCTCTGGCCCACATCTCATCAGTCCTGCTATCTTTCTGTTGCCTTTAACCTAGGATGCCATGCTCGACGTCAAGTTCAAGACCAGACTCCACAGCGATCTCCAGGTCACTTTTTCTGCCTGCATAAACTCTCTAAGGAGACTATGGATAGAGGAGCAGATCAGCTTGCTAACCTGATAGCACGCTGTACCCGAAAAGGTTTGCTGCTGGGGGATCACGGTGTAGTCTCGGACTGCTTACTGGCATTAGCGGTTGGAGACTAGCTACGGTGAGGTATATTGACGATTGCTGGGGAAAGATAACGAGAGTACTTCACGCCTAAACAATCCAATATACATCAACACACCATTCGGTAGAATAACAATTACGTTACAGTGGATTGAATTGATGACGCCTTCGTAATGCAGTTCGTAGTAGATAGACATACAGATTACGACTTGTAAACACGCAACCATAGAACCAAAACCAAAAACCCATCCCAAGAAAAACACTCACATACAAATGCAAACTCAAGCTCATTATGACCCCTAACTCAAAGGACCCAACAATCCAAAAATCACCCAAATAAAAAAAGTTGCTATGACAAATAAAACCCGACCAATAGAATTTCTATATAATATCACCTCATCACAAGATCCAACCAGCCAGGTTTCCATTCATATCGAGCTCCCCAATCTCGCGCCCATACGCCAGTGCAAATCACAAAAACCTTCAGATGAAATGCAAGAACTTATCGTCGATCCTGTTGCCGAGCTTGCCGAGCTGCTCTAACCAAAGGCGCAAGGCTTGTGAGAGGGTCTGACGACTTCAAAAATACATGCTAATTCAACACCGTCAGTAAGAATACTTCTTGCTCGTCAATGAAAACGTTTTGCTCACCTGAAGGAGCTCCCCAGCAGATGCCCTCTTGTCCGGACTGACTTCTAGAGCTAGCGCCAGGAAATCTCTCAGGTCTGGACTGAGTAATTCTGGTTCCTTCAAGTCCGGGGTCCCGTTTGTGGCAATGAGAAACAGAGCACGGAGTGGCGATTCGGTGAGGTAGGGCGGTTCTCCCTCAATCATCTCGATCGCCATGATACCAAGACTCCAGATATCTACTTTTCGACCGTATTCTTTACGAGTTACTACCTCGGGTGCCATCCAATAAGGTGTTCCCACCATCGTCGTTCGCTTCATCATGGCTTCATTGATCTGAGCACAGAACCCAAAATCGGCTACTCATTGTCAGCTGACTGCATGTTGATAGGGCGGGGCGCACTAACTCAGCTTGATGTGGCCATCGAGCGATAGGAGGATGTTATCGGATTTGATATCACGATGGATTACGCCTTTCGAATGCAGGTGCTGTAGTCCTTGAAGAGTCTATGAGGATGAAGTGGCATTAGCACGTCGCAATTCAAAGAGTGCTGCGCTCAAGACATACCTCGCGGCATACTGCGGCAATCTGCCCTTCACTCATCACGTTGTATGTCACCACATCCGTCAAGCTTCCGCCCTCCATATACTCCATGACGACCCATAAGTCTCCCCTATGAAGGAAGCTATCCATGAAATTGACAATATTCCTGTGCTTGCTATCCTTCATTACCAAGATCTCGTTGATAATTAAGTCTTTCTTAGGTTGTTGTTCCAAGTTCATCTGTTTGATAGCTACTGATTGATTCGTGCCGACTCGGTAGGCCGTGTAGACACCGCCAGAAGCACCTTGTCCAATCTTATTTAGGCTTCGGTAAAGCTTGGTAGGATCAGCGTTTGTACAGATGGTGTTGAGCCTCGAGACGATGTCAATGTCTTTGCTAGGTTTGGGTTTGTGCCGTCTTTGTGGGACGGGCCCAACGACTTGTTGAAGCTGTTGTAGTTGTGACACATCCACCCCAGCCGGTGGGGTGGGTTGGCGAGGCTGTAAATCCAATGGCTCGCTCTGGAAGGGGGCCGGCGTAAAATAATTTTGAGGGATTATGGGTCCTTGGGGTTTATATGGTCCAGCAACGTCACCTAGAGATACATCCAAAGGCGGCGGATCCCTTGTTGACCGCGATGTTTGACGACTTAGTGAAGACTGTGTAAGAGGAGGTGTCGACACATACTCCAACTCTGGAGGTTGATAGGTATTTTGTTGTAGTGTTTCGATCGGAGGGGTTTGCTTAGGAGCTGCTGGCGCCGACCTTGCGGATACAAGGTTGGGTATACGGCCTGACTCCTGAGGGGGAGATGCTGGAGGACGTGGAGCTGGTCGATTAGGAATAAGAGGATGTCGCTCCTCCCGAACAGACCGAGATTTGTACGGAACTGGAGGGGGTGCTCGAGGATTTTCGAAGCTAGCTTCATGGTTGCGAGGGAATAACGGACTCAAGGGTGGGCTCATTAACGGAGCACTGACCAAGGGAGTCGTACCACCACCAACAGGTGTCATGCTGCCCACAGGAGTGTAAGGTTGGGCATCATGCTGCGGGATCTTTTTCCATACCCCCTCTTCTACGTTTTCACCTCTTACATCGTTATAGAAAGCAACAATATCCATAACAGCTTGCGGATTTTGTTCTTGCTCATTCCTAGAGATACCGCTTTCTTGTAACATGCGCTGCCATTCTTTTGGGAGTCCCTACAGCAGAAATAAATAATCAGTTTCGAATTTACATATAAGTGCATCCAAGGGCAAACGCACAGTAAATTCTCCAGTAACAAAATTGAAGCCAACGTGCGTCAGATGTACGGGGTTCGTAGGACCAGATATTTCGACTCTTTTTGGCGACCCAAGCACACCGCTCATAAACCTGGAAAATCCACCCTTCTTGGTAGTACTTAGAGGTTTGGACTCGTCGGAATTTCTCTTCGGACTTGGAGCTCCCACTCCCACAGCGACCTGGCCTTTTAGGTGTGCCCCGCGATCGCCGGCTGTAAAGCTGCTTGACTGCCGCAACTGCGGTCGTGACGTCGTTGTCGTAGCCATATCGGTGTTTGAGCTCAGTAGTGGAGGCGGAGGTGGGCGGCGCAAGGTGTCTCGTCGGCCACTGCCAGATTCGTAACCTGAGGTAGACTCCTCGGATAATCGCCCCGATACAGGTCGGGAGCTGAAGCCGGTGTATTGAGGGATGTAGTATTCGTTGTTGTTGCTGCCGTATGGTCCGTCTTGTTGCTGTAATTGTGGCGATGGATACCGTTGCTGGTGGGGTTGTTGATCTAGGGAAGAAGAAGACGAAGAGGAGAATGTCTGGGGATTGGGTGATGTGGGTGTTCTTTGGTGGCCGGCAGCACCAGGACCCCTCCCATGCGATAATCGGTCGCGAGGGAGTACGGGAGCAGACGGAGTTCTCTGGATGGAGCCGGATGACCGCGAGTTGGTGGAGTAGGCGGCATGCCCAGGTGATACAAGCTGCGACGACACACCGGAGCGGGATGCGGATGGAGGAGGTTGCTTGGTGAGGCGTCTACCATGAGAAGGTTTCTCTCGTGACGGGGCGTTTGCCGAGTCCATGCTTTTTGCACTATAACTTGAGAGCTTGAACTCGAACACGAGCTAAGAACAAGTTTCAACAGCTGCGATTAATTCAGAATTCGTGCCTCAAATGGCAGGATTGACGTTGACGACTTTCGCACACGTACTGACCGTTCGGGGTTGGTTGGATGACGGCGATTGCGCTGTGATTGCGACTGTGGGGTGATGGCAGTGCAATAGCAGGATGTAGTTTGCGGCAATTAGAGAGCGAACAGGACGAATGAAGGGACAGCCGGGATTCGATAGGTGGGCGATGAACGGTGGACGGGCTGCCAGTGGAAGATGGGTGGGCGAACAGATGGGTGGGCGAACGAATGGTAGTAGCAGAAGCGAAGGGCCAAAAATTAGATGAATTGAAAGTTTGCTCTTCAGCAGTTGACCAAAATATACTGAGATGTAGAGATGTGTGTGTATGTTATGTAAATATTCAAATGGCCGCAACACGGTGAGGAAGGCACGAGCGAGATATATGATTGATATTATTACTATAGCTATTGCAAGCAGGAGGTAGATGTAGGTATATTTGCTTCTTCTTCTTGCCTAACTGCTACACTGTTTTTGCGGAGGGATTGAACGAGTATCTTTGGTATAAGAATTGTGTTGGATGCATGAAGTTGTGGTGTAGAACAATGAAGGTTGACAGAATGGCAAACGGATCGATTCTACTTCCGATCTACAGTTCTCTCGTCAGCATCTTCGCAGCCAGATTATCTCAAGAGGGGTTCAGACAATGCGGTCGCCGCTTCCTCCCAGCATAACAGCACCTGCCGGCTCCTCACGCTTCAAGTTTTTGTTTTCTTAAGAGTGAACGGAATCGCCACTATTCTATTATGCTCGACGATGACGGAGTTTCTAAAAAGACACCTCTTCTACCATCTATCGATGCATCATTGCAGTCTATGCATGAGAGACGTCGCGTCGTGAAATTGATTTACAACTTTTTCTTCGTTACGGGGGTTCGGCGTCGACCACGTCCGCCAAACACGTGGAGATGCGATGCCGCCATGCTTCTCCTGACTCCAGACTCAAAATTGAGTTTTTTGAAACCTAGAGACCTGTGACGACAGTGTACTGTAAGGCAGAATTATACATACCCCGCCACGTACGTATATCCGGTATAGTAACGAACGTCTCGTAACAGAGTTTGCTCTTCTATTCTTTGCAGCCGGCTATCGGGATCGTCATGGAGTGCAGTATATCCGTACCGCATATTAAAACAGCATCTCCGTCAAACCCGCCAAAGCACCCCCAATTACATTCGGGTAAACTTAAGATAGTACGGGAGAGGAATATTACTTACTGCATGGAACATTCCAAAATAACATTTCTGGATCAGTCTATGCATACATTCCAAATGCAGCCCTGGCTTCGCTGGCCTTTCAATGACACGTAATATTCAATGCAGACTGCACCCTGGTCACGGTTATCGCGAAACACCCTCCCTAGCTCCGCAGGAAACATCAATTTAGAAAGATAGATTAGATAGATCAGATTAGATTAGACAACCATATCGCAGCTGGCACATTGGTGCTAACTAGGAAATATTTCATTCGACGTACCTGCAACCTTGAATCAACATCTCTCGCCCAATATACTTAACTTATAACATATTGATAGCAATATCGAGCGAGAGACCGCCATCACTGTAGTTATATTGTGAAGCTGCCCAGGTTAAGCAGATGACTGTCTTCGTTCTTCTACTCCCAGATTTCCCTCGCTCCAAGTGTGGTCATGATATTAAGCTAGGTCGAGCAAAGTCCTACTATGGGTGTGGTGGCCTCTTTGTCCTTCTCGGTTTGCCGAGTCTCTAGTCAAGAATGCTCTCGTTGGCTAGATTTTCGCAAGCTCATTCGCCGCAAAGCGAAAACGAACGTCTAGTTTACGAGAGCAGGTCAAGGTATTGTATGGTTTTCGCCGCAGTATAATCTTGCACCTTCAATTTCTATTGGACCTATATCTAGTTAGAATGAAATCAAGGAATCAATGAATGATAACCTACTCGATCCACACCATCTGGGCCCGCCTTTGTTCTTATTCGGTCCACCTATGATAGATATTCTTTCCATGTGTCACTCCGTCTACTTGCATCTTGTAGATCCTCCAGCATCGAGAATTTAGTCTAAGTGCTTGCTTAATAAGAGGTGTACCTCTACAGACCAGGCGTATCGAAGTATGTGGCTCATGAACAATGTTATCCTATAGGATGCAATAATTCCGAGCAAAGGCTGGTGTCTCCGGTCTGCCGAGTCAACAAATAATACAAGCCATTCTTCTTTGAACAGCACCTGGGGTCGCCGGGCCTTTATGATCCATTTCCCTCTATAATGTTTCGTACTTATGATATGCAACCTTTCATATCCAGCAGGAACATAAAAGAACGACACCAAGTCATGGCGCCATCGCCAACGAGTAAAAAACCATTCACCGGGCATCACTCGAGTAATATCCGAATTAGGCCTGTTCTTCCGCTATCATCATCCCAGCGTTCCACCTTGATCCTGATCCTCGCCTTGATCTCTGATACCGTGACATCGGCGTCGCCGAAATTTAGACAGCCGTACCAACCAACCAACTGCTGCCCGTCCCTTCGTTAGCAGCTTGGGCCTCGGGACATATGGAAACGGAAGATGCCTTCGCAGTACGACAAAGTGGACCTTACATCGCCTCGTTGATAGGCTCAACATGCGAGCGACTTCCGATGCGTACCGAAGGTGCTCTTCTTGTCCCAACGAAGCTCGATCTTACGACCTCTTTCCAGGATAGCGGCATATCGAGGTACGGGCCTGGGTAGGCTTACGTATCCTTGTGTTTAGTGCCTTTCTTGCGGGTAACATGTATGGGCATACTTTGAAACAAACCAAAATGTCTGTACCCGGATATACCTTTTCGCGTGGTCAGGTACGACTTCGCGCCTGCTCCACGAGGGATTGCCGAGGTGGTACGACACCGGCAGCTTGCGGCATGGATGATGGCAGCGGTGGAGACTTGTCCGGGTCTTTGCACTGGTGTTAGCACTTCGGCTGTGCTCTGGGATTTCTCGACGGTACTTACCTATCCTATCCGTACCAAGATTCCAGATCTACCCGTTGCTGGCAATTGGGCTTCGCTCATGAACTCCCACGCACTGGAGGCGCTCGTGGAGTATCCCAGACTGGGCTGCAGCAATTGCAGGGAATTTGTAGTATGGAGCAGAGACCAAAAGGATCAACTCTCAATTCCCATCAGCCTAACAACTCTGTGGGGAGTGGGCTGGGCTGTAGGGCGTGCAGTATTCCATAATTCTATACATACCGCTGGAATTCTCGGAAGCTTTGCTACATTGCCGCTAGTGGGATATCTTCAAGTGCTTTGTAGGTTTAGGACTGCCGGCGCAGGTATAGTTGTAGGACTGAACAAGGGCGGGTTCTGCATGAGATAGGCTCACGACATAAATATCAGTGCTGCTGTGGAACATACAGTCCTGGGTCTTTTAGCACGAAGCGTCAGACTGGTTGACAGGTTATGTTCACTAGCTACTCAGTCGAATGTGTCAAGAAAGAGTATTCGCAATTGAATCTCAAACTCTCAAAGAAATGTCGTTCTTTTCATACAATCACTATGCAGCACTCACGCAGCCATCCTGATCTGCCAAGCACGACACTGCATGAACCCCGCCTCACCTCGACCAAACCTCGACACCAATATACCCCACTACCACCAACCCTCCTCCGCCATGTCTACCGACGCAATTGAGACAGTCTCGAATTTCATCCTCGATGCTCCCCCCGGCGAGGTAGTTCCTTCCCCCTCCTCCGCGCCGTATCAGTTCTTTAACGCATCCCCCACAACAGCTCCAAGACGTGCTCTCAGGTACTTATCCCTCCACCCCACCCTGTTGCCACACACTGCTCAAAAATATCTAGATGTTAAATCCCTGATCGGCGGCGAGGTCACGATTCTCCAGGAGCTCTCTCCCGCGATCGAGAAGTACAACAAGGAGCAACTGGTGACGACGAAGCTGCCGGGGAGCAGTGGACTAGTTTGTGCCCCACCACGCAATGGACGACATGCCGCAACTGACACGGGAGGCATAGGTACTAGTGAGCGAGTTCAATGAGCTGGACGGTGGAAGGTTCTTTGATCTCGAGAGCCAGAGCTCTTTCGTGTTCGACCACATTTCTCAGGTATATGCTGTGCTGGCGCTTGGGAAGCTAGCTAACGCGGGAGGGATAGAAAGCATCAAACGTGCAGAGTTACGTCTTCAAGTCGCAAAATTCCGCCTTAATGTAACCTCCACCACTCCGTCAGTTTCTCGGCTGCTAACAGCGACAGCAAATCCCTCCTCAAATCCCTCGGCCCTCACGTGTCTGAACACTACCCCTCGAATCCGGCCTACGGCGTGTACCCCGCCTCCTCAGACTCGACGATAGCGCTTCTTATCACCGGGGCCAAATTCAGCCCGTCAAACTACTGGAACGGGCGCTGGCGCAGCGTGTACACGTTTGACCCTTCGACCAGCGAGCTGAGTGGCGAGATAAAAGTCGACGTTCACTACTATGAAGATGGGAATGTGCGTTTGCTGACCACGAACACGATTGGGGCGGTGGAGGTCCCCGCGGCTGAGGTGATCAAGACGATTGCAAAAATTGAGAAGGAGTATCAGGAGAAGCTGAATGATGCGTTCGGACAGTTGAGTGAGGGTGCTTTCAAGAGCCTGAGACGTCAACTGCCGATTACGAGGCAGAAAATCGATTGGGATAAGATTGGGAGCTATCGGTTGGGGCAGCAGGTGGGATTGTTTCCGACGCATGAACATTCGTAGAGTGGTAGTGCGGGGGTAGTTGGACTCAGGGTGAAGCTGGTAGGCAGTAGTAGAGAGTAGTGTTTAGACAGCAAGCTGCATTCATTCGGGTATATCTTTACTTCATTCATTATACAAGCCACATCCATCCTCTCTACATTCGTACATACCCGCCCCACTAAACTAAACTGAAAAATGCAAATGTATGCAATCACCAAGCAAAACAATGCACTCCATGAAACGAACAAAACAAATAATCCCATAAACGCCAAATGCCTCTTCCCCCCTTCTGTAGTACCATCCCTTATCCAAAAACCCACCCCCATAGCAAATATAGCACCAAAACGCCGCCTGCGATCATCGCCGCAAGCCGCAGCGTCTGGATCTTGCTACCGTTCTGTGCCATGAGCCGTACGCGGCCCGCCGAGTTCTTGAGCGACGTGTGGAAGGATGCGAAGACTTCGTTCTATTTGATTTGTTCTCGTTAGTCAATCTGCTCATGCGATAGTAGCGGGTGTGTGAGGGGGGGTCGGTCAGTATGAGTGCTGGGATGTGGAGAGGATGATGGGATCGGGGGAAAGAAGGGAGGGAGGACGCACAGAGCTATCGATAACCTGGTGGTCCCTCGCCTGGTCGTAGATATCGACGGTGACGCCACGGAGCGCGGTCACTTTTTGGGAAAGCTCCGAGAGGAGCGCGTTGTTTTGTCTGCAGCAACCGGCGTCAACAGGGTGGGACGGAGAGCAGGAGAGGAGGAGGAGGAAGAGGAGGGTACCGTTCGCGTTCGTAGGCTTCGGACATTGTGGTTGTAGTTGTGTTGGTGGTGATGAGATGAGCTCTTGGAGGTGGCGGTTGGTTGAGGCTCGGTTCTAAGGCTCAGGGGCACGTGCCGATGATGCAGTCTGCGATCTTTTGGGATGGGGGTCGAGTGAGATCGCATACAAAGGGAAATTTCGAATATATCCTAAAGTTGACAGCAGCACAGCCACAGATTCATGCCACAGCTCAATAGCAGATTTATTCGGCAGTCAAACCCATACTGAAGGTATCTCCCATTCAATACATACATAAAGTACTGTGACACTCCCCTAATTGTGACCTTTTAATTCTCAACGAGGTCTTTTTTTCTAACTTTCTCGTTGAAAATATTAGATATTTGAGTATGATTTAATGGTTAAAGCTTGCCTCTAGAGGCATATCTAGGTACTTAGCAGTCAAATGCGGGGAACTCTTCTGATTAAATCAGTACAATCGAGGGGAGTTAGCGGGTTCTGTGGCTTCCACCACACTAATGTGACATCTGAACCCATCGTGCTAATCCAGTGACGAAGAAAACCTATCATAATCTGGCAGTAGCAGAGACATTCTCATGCACACACCCGGAATCTAATCAATAGCCATTTATGCTAGTCCAACCCAGAATATCTGTAGCAGCGACATATCCGAGTGTTTCCGCGAAGCTACAATCCTGTATGGTACCTAAATGGTTAATAGGTTAGATCTTGATATATGAGGGTCACATGATATTATACCATCGAATCATACAAACAAAATCATCGTGAAAACTTCTCTACTGACGATGGGAGATCGACAGCACTATCAATCACGTTGTTTCCGCTCCAGAGGCGGCACGTCCTACCCCATGTGAGTGAAGGCTCTGACATTCCTCCATCTCTCAATGCTCTCTCTATTTATGTATTATACAATCTAGTGTCCATGCAAATTTCACCAACTAACGCCAAAATCAAAAACGCTATCCATGTCCTCTCCTCCCCATCACTGTGTCTCGTCCCCAGGGTAGCTACTAAACTGCGTCAACGGCGGAGGCAACGGAAAACTCTCCATCAGCGTTTCCGGCAGCAACTGGCTAGTTGTCAACAGTCCCGACACCCCCTGCGTCCCTATTGCACTACCAGACGGTGGGAGTCCCACGTCCACCTCCTTCTCCATACGCTCTAGTACTAGCTCTCTAACATCTTGCGAGACGTTTGTTGGGGATTGCGATGGAGAAGGGGAGGTCATGTCGGTGACGCTGCGGACAAACATGCTGTGTGGGAACTGCTGCGTCTTGACAGGATAAAATTCCATGCTGGGGTCTTGGGAATCTGTTGCATTGTCATCGTCATCGTCATATTCACCGCTATATTCGTCATCCGTAATACGCATTTGTGAATCGTCGTGGTGGCAATGGTTGTTGTCGAACTGCGGTGCGTCGTTAATTTGCGTGTCGAGAACACTGTCATCCGCTTCGGGAAGAGCACTAGAGCCGTTGATTTGGGTTTCCGCAACAAGATCGGGAGTGTTGGCTGTGTGCTTTCTTGGCGGTGTTTCTTGGACGGATAAATATTGACTCTGTAATCGTTGAGGACTCAGATTGAAGGATGTCAAAGATGAGGGGTCGATTTCACGGACAGTTGATGGGGAGCAAGGGGTAATAGTTCCTAATGATGATCTTCGAGCGGGTGATCTATTGAGCGAAGGAGTTTCTCGAGCTTGTGGTCGAGGGAGATTGGGCGATGGGGTTTGTGGCTCTTGATGAGAAAACGTAGGTGCGGATGGTGGTGGTGACGTAGTTTGTCGTTTGCAGGGTGTCCCGAGATCAAATGTCATATCCATATCATGACCATAGATCTCCTCCCGCTGGCTCTGGGACTTACGGGGAGTGCTGAGCTGAGATATTACCTGCACTTCTTCAAGTGGAGAAGCAGGCTCTAGATGGATTGAAGTTGTATCCATATCGATATTGCCATTCTTTTGTGCCTGATCCGCAGGAGAGCGCGGATTCAAAGAACTTGGCTGAGAGGTGCCCGGAAACTCTTTGGAAGACTCAGAGACTGGAGAGACAGATTCCATACGATTTGGCGGGGTGTTTGTATCGACCTCTTGAGCCTGTTGACGCGGAGACTCCCGCAGAGTGGTATTAGATAACGGTTGGGTAGGTGAGTGAAGTGGTGTGGTAGAATCTTCATCATCTGTTGTGGTTTCCATTTCATCCTCTCGATTCTCTCTCTCTGATAACCGCGAAATCTTCGGCTTTCGGGGTGTGGAATGCAGCGGGGATAATAGCGATGAATCGATATCATTGCCATCCTGGGTTCCAACAACCTGAGATCGCAGCGGAGGCTTTGTCCAATTATTCCTGACGCCCTTCCTTATTCCCCCTTCCCCCTCACTTTCCGTCTCTGAGAAATTATCTAGTGTATCCTCATTCTCCCACCATTGACTACTCTTCACAAACGTTCTAGTCCCCGTCCACCCAACCGGCGGTGCAATACCTCCAACCCTTGTCTTCAAAGGCGAGCATGACTGCCGTATTATAAGGGGACTTGTAATCTTCTGACCCCCAATCTTTGTCGTTGGTGACAGCTGTGTCTGTGTCAACTGAGTCTTCAGCGGGCTTAGCACGGGACTCTGGGAGCTTGGGATTTCTTCTGGTAGCTGTAATGGCACCCGAGGTCGTTTCGGTGTGACAGGCGGCGGGGGCATGAGGCCACTGCTCTTCTCCCTCTCTCCAGATACGCCGCTAGTCGCCATAACATCCCACTCTTTCTCTTCCTGAGGAGAAATCACTTTCTTGAGCGCCGAAGAAAACCTTGGGGCCATTCCCTTCTTCCTCTTCGCTGGAGAAAACCTCGGAGTCAATTTCCCCGCACCTCCACTCTTCCGTCCAATCTTGAACCGACTACCACTCAGATCCAAATCCAAATCCAAGTCGCTATCACTCTCCCACCCAGGACTCTGCGTCAACCCGGCAAACTGCGTCTCTCTTATAACCACCTCCTCTGTCTCCTCCTCGTCAATGGTAATAGGATCATCCTGACTTCCCGCACCACTAGAGACCCTCCGTCGTTTCCTATCGCCTCCGGCCTCTTGTGCTGCCGGCACTTTTGGTTTTGCCGCAAATCCAAAGCCCGACAAGGTTGCCTGCTTTACCGCTGGTGTTGTGGAGCGTGATTTCGATTTCGATTTCGATTTCGTGCTGTTCTTTTTAGTAGCAACGATAGTGGTTCTTCTAGAGCGAACGCTTTTAATACCGGTGTTGAGGTCTGCGAGGCGAATTTGCGAGGAACCTGGGACTATGGTTGTTGCTGATATTATCGTTCTCGGAGTGTTTGGTGGCATGCTTCGTCGCTGTTGGGTTGGGAAGGAATGACCGAGGAAAGAGAGGCGCGAGTAGTTACGTAGAGTACGCGACTAACGCGTAAAGTAGAGAGTAGAGTCATCGTGCTGGAATGTATCTAACTTTAAACAAGGCTAACATCAATCGCTAACCAATGACTGCGGAGCTAAATACTACAAAGTAAGTAATCCCTGCGGAGCAGCACCAGAGGCATTTCAGCAACTTTTCACCTTATATTTACATACATAGATAGGGTTAAGTGTATTGTGATGGCAATGATGATGATGGTGACTCCACAAAAAAACAGAAGGAAGAAGATAGCAGAGTGCAGCAGCAGGCTGCAACACAATGATTACAACGAACCCAACAATTTGACCCAACCATTTCCAAACCAACCAAACCAACCGATCCTGCAAAAAAAAGGCGCAACAAAATAGCACACAATGTAAACAGGAAGAAATTTTGTATGCTGGGGAAGAAAACAACATCAATTTCGCACTTTCTAACCGTAGTCCCATATTTCAAACCGAAATTTGCAACATGCCCCCACCATCGGAACGCAGAAAGAAAAGAATAAGTTCGTTATGAAAGGTGGAAAGCACCTTGTCCTTCCTTGATGGCAACCTTCAAGCGTTCCCCCAATATTTCGAGGGTGGAATAGTCAGGCAGTTTGAGGTAGTTGACACAAGTCATAACACTGGGAAGATAGTCATCCGAGGTATACGGTGGCTCGCTAGCCTTGCACACCACCGTTAGAAGCGGTGTCAAACTCTTGAATCCTATTCACAAGATATAATTAGTATCGTAAGTATCCTTCGGATAGCTGAGTTTGACTTACCACCAATGGGAAGTTTGGGGCTACCAGTCACAAACTGGAGGAACTTCCGACGCTCGGACGCATCGTACTCGCTCATGACTTGCAGCAGGTTCCGAACCGTTTTGCTGTCCATGTTGAAGCCATGATCCGCTTTCATGGAGTCCATTAATGCTGTAAGACATATTAGCAACCTGACTTCACATAAGAGGACCAGAAGGAACCCACTTTCAAGGGACCAGTCTTCATCCACCTGACCAAAGAGCATGACAAGCTCATCGGGTGTAAATGATCTCAGAGCGTTATACGGGAAGACTTGGGAGAACCCAGCACGGAATGCCTCGACTTGTCTTCTAACACCACTGCCCAACGTCATATCGATGACCCTATCGACATATTCGCCCACATTGTGAATTGTGGCTTTCGTGTCGGCACCATGTGGAATAAGTTCGATATCATCGAATCCGGGGAGCGTAAAGTAAATTTCTAAGTCTTCAACTCGTGTACCATCGAAGCTAATCTCTCGGTATCGCTCAGCTTTACCCCTAAGAGTGAGGACTTGGTTCTCCTCAATTGCCTTCTTAGCCATGGCAAATTTTCGGAGAAGTTTTAGGGACGAAGCAAGGTCCTTATCGACAGTCTTAACCGCTCCCAAAGACGGCGGAACTGCCGAGTCGCAGCCGGGTCCTGTGCGGAAGAAGGTAGGATTGAAGAAAATATCAATGATTCGGGAATCCAGCATAGACCGTGCTACGAACTTCCCCATGATCTTGAAAAGATGCAGCAGCTTCTTGCCATTCTCAGAATTCGCCATCTTCTCGTCCATCGGTGCTGGGAACAAGCCCTGGTGCCCGAATACATACTCGCTGCTGTCTTGACAATCGTTTTCGCGCCATAGCTTGAGCTTCTTACTAACGAATGCCCTAGAAACGCTAGAGTAGAACTCAAGAGTCGGTCCAAGACCAGTTCCCACCTCCTCAAAATACTCAACCTCCAGAACACTAGGAGAAGCACCATAAATTTCCATAACTTTGATCGCAGACTCCAGAATACGCTCCCTGGAGATCCTAACCTTCTGTCGCTGCAACCTCCCGAGGAATGGCCGGTTGTCGTCGCGATGACGGTCCTGGCGAGTATCGCCACTCTGTTGAGAATTCTGCCATCTAGTCATGGAACGAGAATATCCAAAGGACGTAGACTGCAGATACAGATGACGGGTTTCAAAAGGGAATAGGAATGGATAGAATCGAGACAGATCTTCGGACCAGCTAGGCAGACAAGCGCTTGCCACGATAAGCGGTTCCTCCAATTGGCGGTTGAGCTTCGCAGTCAATTTGGTGTTTACGAACTGGCTGAGTGGTTGTGCTTGCGGCCTACCAACTTCCATATCCTGGAAGACGTCGTCAATATTTGCATTGAGGGCGTGAAGTATACTCAGCAGCTGCAGGATCGAGGAAGTCATCTTGTTCTTGTCTAGCGAAGCTGGTATAGTGGTAGATGGTTGAGAGTTATCAGAACTTGGCGACAACGGGCCATCGGGAGCTGCGGCTCCAGGCACTCGACGAAATGTTATTGGGTGAACAGCGGACCAAATGTTCCTATAAGATGGCTCATCCGAACCGGCGTTGCGGTTCAACTGAACAGCTTTGTAAATCGTCATGTCGTTTGAGATTGTGTGGCCATTGATGCTGAATTCAATGTGCCAATCATTGATAGATGCGACCCCGGAACCATAATTCATTCTGGTGCTTGTCTTCGGAGAAGCTGTAGACAGACCGCCCGACAGGGTAGCACTAGAAGGAGTGGCAACACGCGTACCATCCTCTTTGCGTGCTGTCACCTTTCCACCAGCAACTTCCATATTCACCGCGCCAACATCTGGTTCGGGCTCATCTTCCAGTTCTCTATCGAGATCGTCGAGTACAGCATCCATATCACCCATTTCATCGTCATCGGGCATAGGGCGCTCGTCCATGCACTCCAATTGTTCTTGCTCCGAGGAATGCGGGGTTGGCGTTTTCGGAGCCGCTGCAGATGATCCGGCGCCACTACCTGCCGAGTTGCGTGTGGAAGTACGACGTGCTTTTGGTTTGGCTGCTGGTGGAGCTGCAGAAGACGAGGAAGCGCCCTCACCAGAGCCTGGAGGAAGTAAACCGGATGATCCCGGATGAGGTAACCCAGCTGCGGCAGCAAATGCAGCCAATGCACCTGATAGTCCGCCCGATCTGTCGCGACGAACACGCGGCCTCTCTGAAATGTATATACGAGGTCTTAGGTAATCGTCAAGTGCCTTGAAGGTAGCAATAGCGTGAATAGAGACCATGATGTTCCGGTATGATCGCGGTATATCCGAATCCTCTTCAGCAACAAGCTTGAGACGAAGCTGCTTTGCAAGCATAGATGCACTACTTCTATTACCATCGTAGTTCTGATGGACAGTAACGACCTCAAAGTGTTCGGAACGACTGAGTAAGTCTTGTAGCTTTTTGACCAACACACTGAAAGGTGACTCTTCGTCCTGCCTGCGCATGAAGACCTCCAAGAATGATCGGCGGATATCGTCATTGTTCATACCTTCAATTCGTCAGCTTCAACTTTAGAAACAATGGTAAAAAAAACGACATACCGGGTATGCTCTGCAGTATGGAAAGCAACGCTTCCACAATACCCGAGTTCAATAATTCGAAACTGGAGATCGATTTAAGAGAATCGGCGTTGAAGAAAGCCGCCAGCTTTTCGAACAATTTGGCAGGGTGCTTGTTAGTTTGTAGTCCTTCTGCAAGACCTGTTAAAGAGTCCATAATATCCTTAGCTTTACCCTTCATTGCCGCCGTCTCATCCTTCTCGTGAATTTCAATGAACCTCTTGGCTTGGAGAGTGAGCGAACTATCCATCCCAGAGACCAAATCCGAGATGTTGGATGTCTCGTGTCGCGATGAGGACGATGATCTCGAACTAACGGGCGAAGAAGAGCCCATGTGATCGTCATTCTCCGAGTCATCTGATAGTTCTTCCTCGAGGTTGAGAGGAAGAGGGTCGGGAGTTTTTGAGGCCAGCTTCTCGATTTCGGCAATGACACCTTCTCTGTAGAAATGGTAGCGGTAAACATCCGGTAGGCGCCGTAATAGTAGTTCAGCGGCGTCGATACCGCTGAAAACTAGTGATGGGTGGTCTTGCTGAGAAAGGATGGTCGCAAGGTGAGACGCAAACTGAATACCCGACAGAGCATCCTTCAAAATATCGGTATCCATGTTTGAAATCATCTTCAGCTGAGCCGTCAGAACTTTTTGACGGACATTAAGGTTTACAGTGCTTGTGTATGCATCTGTGAGGGTAGGTAGGAGGATTCCAGCAAATCGTTTCAGTGCAGGCTTATTCTCTATCAAAAGTCGACGTCGCAAGTCGTCAGGGGTCTCCTTCTCCTCCGTTCGAGCATTAGATGAACGCCTTCGAGACCGATGCTTTGGCGTAGCAGGATCATCTAGATACATTAATATTCAATCTCAAATGAATGTAGGAAGGAATAGAACCCTACGTTTAGCTATACCGGGCAACAGCTCGCAGATCACATTTAGTGTCTCAAAGATCTGCTCTCGAGGCTTGTGGATCAAGGCCTGCATAGTCATGACAGAATCGGTCCTGAGTAGTGGACTATCACCATCTGGAGGCGATATCCCGGTTAAAATCTGATAGAGTGTATCCACGATATTCATGTTCAGGAGATCAACGGATAGAGTGGGACTAGCTTTGGCAGTGATGGCCAATACACGCAAAAATTGGGTGTGAATATGCGTGCCAACAATGTTGGTGGTGCCTGGCAAAAGAAGTTGCAGTATCGCTTTCAACAAATCTTTTGACATCAACTGCTCAAGTTTGTCGGGATGATGGCGGAAGCTCTCCGCGATACGTGCAACACATTGGCATCCCTGCTCAACCACCTTCTGATCGCTACTTCTCAAGACGTCGCGCAGAGTGCCCATAACATCTCTGACGGTCCCAAAGCAGTCTTCTGGAATATTGCGACAGCAGTTCGCAGCTGTAGTCACAGCGGTCCGTTGCACATTCGTAGCGAAAAAGTCCAAGTATGTGAGACACGCTGTCAAGCCACCCTCTCGAACGATTGATGTTGGATACTCCACCGAAATTTTCTCCAGAGTCTGAACATAATTATGTCAGTGCAGATTCAAGTTCAACAAGAAAGCAGACTTACACTCAACGCTTGCTCAGCGAGATCGATATACTGAATTTCCATCAACTTAGCACACAAAACTGGTACTGCGCCTCCATAAACCACGTTAGCTGTGGCAGCGGGCAAGGCCTCCATCAGATTTGCGATACAACGACACGCCAGAAGCATCATTTCCGGGTTCTCTCCATAAGGACCTTGGTCTTGCATCAAGCTAACTAATTCTTTGACAAATTGATCAGGAGAGAAGTGGCCAGACAAATTGTCCTCGGTGGATACAAGTAACAGCTCTGCCAAGCTCTGAAGAGCAACCAGCTGTGTCGAAGGGTCATCCTTTTGTCGAAGGTTTTCGAGAATGTCTCGAAGTCGTGAAGATATTCCCGATACTAGACCTGACAGCGCTCGCAGTGTACTGGACAGATTGGCCCCACTTCCACCCAAGTAACTGCCGTCAAATACATCGTCTTCATCATCGTCGTCGTCATCATCATCCCTGTCATAATCCTCCTCCCCATATCTTTCATCATCATCCTCTCCGTCCTCGTCATCTCCTCCAGAGCGGTCAGCCATTTCTTCATCGCGATCTGGGTCCTCGGCTTGTTGACGTTGAGTTGCTTCTCCCATTACCACATCGGTATCGGGTGGAGCTTGGGCAGGTTTCTTGGTTCGGCTTGGTGGGGCCGCCTTCGAGTTGTCTAGGGATAGCATCATGAGTTGAAGTTTAACAAAGGGCAAGGAAAATGTAAGGAGGAAAGCACTGACCAGCTGGAGGTTTTTGGTTTTGGCTGCCTTTTCGTCTTGAAGAGGCATTTTGACGATGAGATGGTTGGTTTGGTTCGTTCATTCTAATCACAAAGCAAAGCTCAGTATCCATCCAAGACCGACATGAAAAGGCCGAAAAGGAAACAGTACCCTTGCTCGGACATATCGGTCTTCTCTTTCTGACGCTTCTGCGTCCCTTTAGCTTTACTGGGTGCTTGCGTGGTCGTCGACTTTGTGCGCTTTTTGGGAGGTGATTGAGCTGAACCGGAAGCAACTGCAAGGGGGGGTGGGGAACTGTTCCTCGATTTTCGCTTCCGAAGGTTTCTTGTTGTGGTGGATGTAGTCTCGCCCGTAGCCGGATGGTTTGGTGGGGAAGTGCTCAGGCCTGGGGCTGGTTGTGGTAAGGCTGAGCCGCTAATGTCACTCGCCGTTGAACGGGTGACTCTGCGAGGGGGCATGAATAAATGAACTACTGAACTCTGCGGAAGGCTGATATGGTGCGTGTCGTAGAGTGGAGAGGTGTAGATAGGTGTGTATGGAACAGGACAAATGACGAGAAGAAATAGTAGATAACTACCTCAATGTCGGACGGAGGCGAGGAGAAGATCTTGTAGCCGACTGAGTTGGAGATCTTTGGTTGCCTGTAGGTAGAGGTAGTGCGGCAGACACTCTTCCAGTTGCTTCTGACTGTCGTACTGCTCTAGGTTCCATGCGAAACCGCCATCAAGGGAAACGGTGGAGCTGAGGTGGTAGAGGACTGTGACCTGGAAGGCAAGGCAACGGCTTCGGCGATAAGCTAGATCTAAAAGAGCCAAAGGTTAAAGCCAGGCAGCTGTAGAATGTATGAAGCGAACCGGAAAGATAGCGGAGTGGAGGTGGATGTGAGAAGTGTGGCGTTGCGGAGAGCTGGTGGTGGAGGAGGTGGTGGTGGAGGTGGTGGGTGGTAAATTGTGATGGACGGAGCGGTAGGAGTAAGGAAGGGCTGGCCAGCTGGAGTATTGGAATACCAGCTAAAATACACTGAAGAACAAATTCAACCTGCAGTTTCCAACCATATTTCAACTGACCCGCGAAACCGCGAAACACGAAAAGGGCCTGTGTCTAAAACTCCCGATTCTTTCTTCTTTCTTTCTTCGGAATAATTCACAACATAAATAACGACCCTCGGAATTATCGTGATTGTCATTACCCGGTCGTCCCAAACACAAAAACATACTAATTCCCCATACTAACTTCATTCTCCAATATTCATCTCTGGTACTGAGTCTAGAATGTACCTGAGTCTAGGCATGTCCAAATAGGTCACTCGAGAAACTTCAGTGGCGCTGATGGTGCAATCATGATATATCACTCATCTGGCGAGTCTAATTGGAAGTTTTGGGTTATCGAGCTTATGAGCTACATGAAGCTGCTGGGGGTCAACTGAATGCCTCTTCGATCTCTTGGATATAAACTATGCTGTAAATCGTATCAATTACTCCACCAGGAATGGAATGATGAATAACCTGCCATAATGCTGTGATCTGCTCTCCCCAACATGCATATGCTCGAGCTGGCGTTGCGAGCTTCTGCAACATTACGCCGGGTATCGACCTAACTTAAGTACAACGGAGCGTATCCAAGTCATTCGATGGATCCTTCAAGATGCAACCTACTCCACACTCACTAACTCAATTCCAGCCCAAATGCAAATCCCAACCCGTCACATCCATATAAACTCAATCCACCCCCTCGACGCCATAAAATTCCCTGAACTAACCCTCCCATGTACTATCCCATCCATACCGACAACAAGATACTACAACCTTTTCTCACCATCCCGCAGCACCTCCCAGACGACGAAGAAAAGGAAATGGAAGGCCCACCAAACTCTGGTGTCTGTACTCCACTTCTAAAGTCTCATGATTATGGAGTTGTTCTTATCGACCGCGCAATTGAAATGATTTTAGAGAGCTTGAGAGGAAAGAAGGAGGTATATTCATCCAGGGGGGATGGAAGGCAATGTGGAAGGAGGGTGCTGAGTATGAGTACCAGGACGAGAAAACATCAGAATCGAGACCCGGACTCGAGATTGTCGATATGACAGCTGCGAGAAAGACCTGAGGGATGTCAAAGCAAAGATTGCCGTTCTGTTATGACTAGCACGGCAAGATGCGGCCGAGTGCTGGCTGATGCATTAGCAAGTTAATATTCTTTCGTTACTCAGATGTACATCACACAATGACATAAGTACTTTTTTCTTGAATATATTATTATACAATGAAATATAGGCACATAGTAGTCTACTTGTAGCTAGTCTCTAGTACTGTGGTCTGGTATTACAGATTCGCCAAAGTTGAGTTTACCCTCGATGCAGGACCGAGAGATATAAATGTCGAGATTCTACAGCACTCTTTCCAGATGATACAGGCTATGGAACTTACTAACCTGTCTAACTCTTCAAAGGCATCAAGTCGAAATCACACCTTTAGGATTCAATCAGGCGAGTGATTCACTATGATCAACCAGATTGACACGAGGGTACCTAAAACAGGGTCCTGGTAGAAGACACGGCGGCTTTTGTTAGCCCTCCGCAAAATGTGCAATAATTATATTGCACGGAGGACAGGGAATACAGGGTACGTACCTCCTAGGCAGGTCGCTGTACTAGTGTGGACTCCCTAGTACTCTTGAGAGTTACATGGATATTCCGCGCCGCATAAGATTGGCGAAACGCTTGGACCACAGAGCGTTTCCGTTTGATGACGTTTGATGATCGATCCGATGTCTTATCCAGAGAAAATATATGGGGGTGGCGGAGACTAAATATATACGTGTCTGGGTGAAACGAGGAGGAAGATGGGGACTGGACGGTAGTTTTCACAGGTCCACATGGACGTCGGGTGTGATCACTTGCGGTTGTTTAGAACCGCGAGAGGATGGCAATTCCATCCAGTCTAGAGTAGAGTACATACGTCATGCTTGTAGTGAGATTGATTGCCTAGGTGTCATTTTGGGAACTGATGTAAACAACGAAACAATGTGAGAACTACACAAACGGCCTCGCCATGAAGCTTGATGATTTAGTTGCGGATGCTCTTCGATTATTCACATATTTTCTGGTGCTTGAATTGGAGGAAGTCGCGTTTTATCAAAACTGCCCATGACACCCGAAATTTTAACCTCACCACCAAGTAATACAGGAAGTTCAATCCGCATTTTCGCCGCTAGAACAGAGGCCTCTAGACTACACGATAACAATAATAGCATATGCAAAAGAAGATAATAGTAATAGTGGTCTTTCCCATCACGTTCGTACATGTACAAGGCCACCATTTTCTTCATTCGTCACTCAATGACTTTCACATACACGCAGCCACCAAAGCTGTAAGACCGAAGGTGGTATACAGAGAAACAGCCGCTCTCCCTATACTGGCATTCTCTCCGTTGATTCTAGACACAGCTGCCCCGCTAGCTGATGAGCTGGTCGACTCCTCCGCCGCCGAAGTTTTTGAAGCCTCCTTAGCAGTGGTCACAAGATCGTCGGAGTAAAGAGTGTAATTATATCCGGTACCAGGTAGTATGGAATTAGAACCTCCATCGGAGCCCTTAGTTTCGTCCGAAGTCGTACCGAAAGCTTTGAGCATAACCACATTCATTTTGAAGCTGGAGATATCGACGTTGGGGCAATTCTTGGGATTATAGATATCGAGCTTAACACCGGCGTCCTTCGCTGACGAGGTGATGAGATAAGCTTGTTGGGTGCGGCAACTAGACTTGCAGAAATCGGGCACTTCCTTCGGATCGGTGGGGAAATCGGGCAAGTCTTTCTCCAGGATACAGAAGCTATCCTTTTCTCTATTGTGCAACTGTTAGTAGCTAAGTTGGAGCAGGTTGAAGGCGACTAACTCTTCCTGGAGACAAAATGCCCAGTAAAGGTTCTTTTGAATCGCATGGTCGTTTTTAAGAATCAGTGAGAGATATTCGCTAGACTCTCCTGCATCTTTTAAAGCCTTGACGTCGTTGTCAGTGCAAACTTTATTCAGCTTCTTGTCCCAGCTGTTCAGAGAGTCTACACAATCTGATGTACATAACTCTTTGAGGTTCTTCTCAGTAAATAGGGCAGGCCCATTGATACTATCACGGAACTCGAAGAGGAGGGAGGAACATTCGAGCTTTTGGGTATAAGTGGTAGCACAGTTCTTCGTAAGTAAACTAGCTAGCACAATACCGTTGAAGCTGTGCCCTTTATCAGTAGAGTTGAAACTGATTTCCGTGGACGCAATGCCAACCATGAGGTTAGTGCAGAGAACATGAATAACAGGTGACCGCATATTCTTTTTATTCTGAATTGACGTGTAGCTTCGGGTTCGGAGTACTGAAGACTTGAAGGGCTCGTAAAACCACTTGCTGTACTTAATACAGTATAAACGAATGACTTGGTGAGTGAGAGAGTGACGAAGAGAGTGAACAAAGAAAGGTTTATGTATAAGAAATAATATACAGAACTAGAAGTCTAATAGAAACCTTGGGGGAGATGTGGTGTTTTGAAGAGCTATGGCGGTGTATTGCGCTCGTCTCAGAATCCACTTACTGGAAATGCAGGAGATTTCTATTTCCAATGGTTTATGCGGCTGAAACGCCGGACGCCGATGCCCATTGCTCTATGCAACTTGCTAATGAAGACCAAGGTGACTTGACACTGGAGAGGCGAATGACAATGACCCTGTGACACTACTTAGTTGGAACTACATAGAATGGAGAGCTGAGTCTGAGGTTCGGCAGGAAGTAGTCTAGATAATCGTTGTAATCTTCTGGTAAATTACAAGTTGTAGTCAGTAGGTAGACACTTTTTACCAGGTCGGCGTAGGCGCTTATTTGTTCCAGAAAATAGGACCAAGTAATTTCATTGTCTGCTATGAAACGGTTTGAGGGGTCGACGGTTTTATTAGACTGACAAATTGAAAGCCTGCGAGTGGCTGGATACGAGAAATCGGTGGTACCGGGAGAGTGAAATGTCAACAGGACGGGACCTTCGGGAAATTATTGAAGACAAGGCTTGGCTTGCACTTTTCGGGCCGATGATATCACATCTCCTACTGAACTTTCAACCTCATCCACTAACAGTGCCTAACCTCTGGAAATACGAGTATCTGCGATATTCTCTGAATTGGCTTCGATATGTTTGCAAGTCTTAAACACGGTACTTCTTCCCGGGTTGACTACTCTAAGTGTGCGATCCCACTGACAACGGCACAGTATTTTACGCTGGATTGCTCGACGCGGTTCTCCTCGTATAGAGTTCTGGGGTTGCACTTGCCTGTCAGGTAGCACCAGATCTGAACCAACAAAATCAGCTCTATGGTAGCCAGTGTCTCGTCGCTAAAACTGCGTCAGGTCTCTCATCTCGCCTATACATCTTCGCAGAAGCAATCGATCATCGAGAGCGTAAGTGCTGAGAAAACCGGTGAGAACAGCACCACAAGTTCGCCCCCCGCGAATGACAGACCCTTGTAGTTTTTGGTTGCAGATTACTCTTGAATGGTCGGGAACATCGCGGCATCTCGCGATCGTATCTACCTTCAATGTCGGAGATCATTCGCAGCACAAGGTGGCGATTGTCGATTGGTGTTCCCCCCAATAACCGTTTAACTCAAATCCCAATAAGACATGAATCAGTTGTCTCTCTTGTTTACCACGGAGTATTCCCCTAAATTTATTCACCAATAGCACTGCATTTTGGCACATTTGGGAGAATCCTCTTGGGTGTTGCATGGCATGCTAATCTGTCTTGCATTTATAGTACTCCCGCATTCAACCCGCAATATCGAGCCGTACATCCACTACTGTGTAATCCTGCCCTTATAGCTGGCCAAGAAAGTAATTACTCTCCATATTCTCTCAGGCCTTTTTCTGTTGTGGGCAGATTTATGGCATCAACTGATCGCTTGACTACAGGGAAATATGTATTGTATCATTTGGAGAGCATCCCACGAACCAATGAGAGTGCAACAACGCTTTCTCTTCACCAAAATAACTCTGCACCTTGAGAGACTGAGGGAGAAAGAAATCCTGCAAGATTCATTTATCCGTTCTAGATGATCGCTGGGTTCTTCAGGATTCGGCAGCAGACCCCCCACGTGTATATTGTGGAAACTCAAGGGATTGGGCTTCAGCGTTCGACAGAAATTGTTGTGTTGTATGTATGTCAGGAAGCTGTTCATGCAAATATGAACACGTTTACTTAACGGGATACAACAGCGAGGGTACGCAGGTACCCTATTTTCCACTGGTTATAAGTGAGTGTTGGGTCCTGCCGAAAGTGACTTTTTCTTCTTGATGTTGGTCTTTTGTGAGATAGTGGTGAGTAGGGGGAAGCAACGCATTGTTTTGGTTGCAGTCACGGCGCCTCTGCAACCTGCAACCCCGCCTCACCATCGTACATCAACATCATCACCACTACATTACCACCACCTTACCTTTCTTAAATCGTCTCCCATTTCTCCGTCGCCTTCTTTGTTTATTGCATTCACCCGTCAGTCCAACAGCGATTCAGTGAGAAGTCAGTCCTGAAGTGTTTTCCTTGCAGTCGGTTGACTCGAGAAGGTTGACGCTGCCAATTTACCCTGCTGTACCCTTCAGCCTCTACGCGCCCATTCACACCAACCAAGTGAATTTCGTACAGGAGATTTATCCAACATTTAGTATGATTGTCAGACTCCTGCGGCGCAAATGGGGGGGGGGGCGGCGGCCGAGGGGTTTGGCTTTTTGGCAGACCTAATCCTCGTGACCACTTGTTGTGGTAACGGCTCTTAATACCTTGTCTTCCCCTTCAACCTTCTTTCTTTTCCTCGAACCTCT
>Ga0307512_10000335_pt1 | contig 68180 bp, 65 predicted proteins | sample 14_EM_MG_FD_200267 | JGI IMG/M metagenome (GOLD analysis project Ga0307512, IMG submission 200267) | Populus trichocarpa ectomycorrhiza microbial communities from riparian zone in the Pacific Northwest, United States - 14_EM | ecosystem: Host-associated > Plants > Roots > Unclassified | place... | reverse complement strand
CACGCCATGACTGCCCTTTTAGACTTCACACGATGCTCGCCCTCATGCTCATCATATATAAGACGCACCTTTGTCCGTCTCTCTTGTACCTACAATCAACTCACTCATTCACTTCAACAGTCCCAACCATAGTAAATGGTACAGTAGTACTAATATCCCTGAAAACCCCTTCCTTTAGCATATTGAGCACGAAATTCTCCCGATGTCTTTGCTGGAAAGCTCCATCGAGAAAGTTCTAAAATATACTGAGTTAGTCCATTCTATTAGACAAGTTGAAGGCTCTATCACACCATAAATACCTTTGTATTATAATTATCGAGCTCCAGGCCCAATCTCAGTTTGTGTAAGAGCAAGCTCCATGTCTCCGTGACTTCCATACAGCCTGTCTTCTTCGGTACCATACATTTTACAAGTCCTTTCTAAAAGTTAGGATCGTCCCAACCCTCTCCACACAGTTATGACGTCTACCTCGTGACCACAACCCCGGCGAGGAGGTACGAACAGGTGATATTGAAAAAAATGTCAGCCATATAGATGTTCACAATCACCGAACTTAAAACATTCCCAGCTATACAAAAGTTATCACGGTAGAATTCGAGCCCTTTGATGATGAGCGGGAACGCCGCCAATTTCTAAGCCATGACCAGCTGCTCCTATACCGTTAACCGAGTGCGAGATATCGATGCTTAGTTCCATGGTAATTCCATGAAAATGGACAGTTTTCAAACGGGTGATCTGCCGCCGAAACTTGGATAGCTAATTGGGGCCTGCTAGTAAGGGTGGCTTCATCGCTTTACGATAATGCTCTGCATTCTAAACATCTGGCAATCCAAGAGGCAGTTCAAAAACAGATATATAGGTATGATAGGGTATCTTGCCAAGGTTCAACTCTGAGAGCGCTGTTCAAGTAGAGCACTTCTTGGCAGATGTTGCTAGAGAAACTATCGAATCAGTCGACTCTTAACTCCCGCAGAATCGACTCACAAGCTAACCTGACGGGCCGAAGAGAGATATCTAACTGCTTTCTGGCGTGGACGGGAATTAGTTGCAACGCTCTTCAGCAATGCGATTAATGAAGGTGAATAACTTGCCCTGAGCGAATATCCCTTAATGGAATAACACCATAGTATCATGCTAAGCATCAAGTTCAAGCTTGACTTATATCTCTGCAAAACCTCCATCAAACCCTCAATTTCCGATTCCCTCTTCGCCCATTTTACCCTCTCCCACAATGCATTGTCGGCCCTCCAATCTCGTTGATATATCTTTCCAAACTGGAAAGGATGGCCACGCAATTAGTCAAGATATCGACCAGGCTCTGGATCTGCCCGAAAACGGAACTGACTATTTGAAGCTCCGCATTAACACGGCTGACAGACTGTGGAACCTCGGTCGCGCTTTTGGTGAACCAGCATAAGGCATAGATGATTTTGCTTGAAAGTGCGAGGAGACTGACGATGGAGGCGGCTATCGAGAGTGGATCCGCCATGGGGGTTGAATTGAAAAGCTTGTTCCGCGGATCGATAAAGATTAGAGATACTAAAGAAATACGTCCTCGAGGCTGAGGCTTGCATAGTATGTTTGACGCGGCCTGTTATTAGACCCAACGCATGGAATATGCACATACTCGGTACAGGCTTTTGGGGTGTCAACAGTATGTGCACTTTTGAAGTATCTTTTGCAGTAAAGAAGATAGTTGATCGGTGGCGCCTGCATTGTTACCAAGTATACTTGCATTGTTACCAAGTATACTCTACAAGCAAGCGATAAGTCTCAGAACTAGCCACAGCCAACATCACCAGACTCCGCGCTTCTACCTACCAAGTACTGGTACTTGTGAGTACATGGGGTTGGGTACTGTTTTCTGGTAGTTTGTTAGTAACAACTTATGTCGAGACGACAACATAATAATAAACCAGCACCAGCCACTATCAAGATTTGACCGCTACATAACAATTAGCTACACCCTGAGGACTGAGGAGCGTACTCGCCGACAATACCTTTTCATAGGTAGTTAACCGATCGTCAGACGTTGGGCGTAAACCCCATTAATGGCATGGGGTTAGGTGTACCCTGGGCCCCAGGTTGTCATCATAGTGCATCTACCCATGGAACAATTTAATTTTAATATAAACTCGGAGAAATAACTTGTCTATACCCCACAAGCAAGGCACAATGACAGCATCACTTGGTTATACATGATATAAGACGTATTTTACCTAGGTTCATGGTATGAACCTCTTCTCACCGAGCATGACCGTTAGTATATAGATATCCAACCACCTAGTACTAGGTAGATTTTAACCCATCATCTATCATTACAAGCCATGACTCCAATACTTTCCCTCCTGTTCCCAAAATCCGCACCGACATCTCCCCTCCACCGCCGCCAAGAATTCGATTCCTCGCCACCCAAGTACCCGCTTATAATCATAGGCGTGATAATCACGCTTTTCTTTGCCGCCGTGGTGTGCGTAATATGCTCTCATGCACGCAAGCGCCAGCGGAAGCAGCTTGAGGACACGGTCGAACTGGTACCGACGATGGATCCTCCTAGGCCGGTGGATGAATATGCTCTACGGAATCCGCGAGGTTCAATGGCCGTGTTCCGAGTACCCACGGACGATGGCGAGATGCCACCCCCGCCGACTTATCAAGAGGCTCGCACGGGAAAGGGGACGGACGCCGGACGGGTGGGGACTGTGGATACGGAGAGGATGGAAGGGAGCAGGCCAAGTTATCTGGAGGCTGTTGGGTATGCGTAGGCATGGGTTGTGGGGTTTGGGGTGTGTGGATATTTGTGTTTGTTTTCTGGAGTTTGGGTGATTAAGTGCTCTTATTCCCAAGGGGTTCGTTCTTGTAAGCTTGGTCCTCAAGTTTAGTCGAAAAGAGGATTGTCTGAGGACATTTAGGCTGAGAGCATGTTGAAGTGAAGGGTTTGATATGGTAGGATGGCAAGGGCTTATAAGCTTAGGGGGATTATCCATTGTGTATATACAATGTTCTGACTGAACTGCAGAGAAATCTGCATTACAACAAGTCAACTTTCCGTGCTAGCTAGCTGAGCAACGAATTACAGGCGACTGATATCTAAAGTCCAGAGCTTTGACATGCAGTCGACTGCCAGAAGGAGGCTAAGACATAGCATGAACATAACTTTTGCCCAAACTCACATATTGATTATTGTATCGCTGGTCTACCACTCTACCGGAAGTTCTTCTAGTGAAAAGAAGTGAGCGGCTTCGGATTTGGCGTTGAATGACCTACGAGAACAGCACTTAAACAGATAGAGTAGTAAATAGTCAAGGAGCTAGAAAGGTGGTTAGTGCGGTTACATGTCAAGTCCATAGTAAAAAAAGTCGTTGCGGTCTTAGAAGTTGTCAAGGTTCACACCGGGCAGTTTGATCATGGAGATCGTAAGGTTTGCCTTCCACCCGTATACGCTCCAGACGACTGCAAGTCCCAAAGACATCTCCGCACATCCTAAACCCATTCTAAACCCATTCGTTGAAGGTCACTAAACGTTCAACTTTCCGCGCCCTTGCTGTTGCATATGAGTCTCAGCATCATCTGAAGTCTTTAATGAGAATGAAGACTTGTATGAAGATGGTGACTGTATGAGGATATGCATCAGGACCAGGGTGATGCGTCTCATGTCAGGTAGTGCATACGCGTACGCATATGGTAGATTGTACATATACGGTATTTGGCCCTCTTCGAGATAGAGCAATCAGTACATTTTTCAACACTTGCAACTTGGCCCTCGGGCGAGTGAGTGCCAATGGAGCGGGAGTTGCTGAGACGATCTGATACATAGCCGCTACCAACCTTTTCGCAAGCATGATGCAACCTCGTGATATGCAAAAAAAGATTCTACCTACTTGCTTGACACAAATTCCTCCCGCAGAAATTGACCCACCTTCCCTCCTCTGCTGCAATAAATAGCGTATTGAACTGAATCGCGCCAGCCAGCTTCAGTTCCAAAACTTTGCTGCAACCCATCAATGGCCGCCATCCGACTCTCCACCAAGAGGCTTCTCCAAGCTCCACTTCACTAGCTCACTGCTCCTCTGCAATGCATCATCAACCAGCACCTCCCCCGCCGCAAAAGCCGAGTTCATAGTACCTACACTTCACCCCCCGCGCCCCGCCTGCCCACGAAGTAACTACAAAAAGAAGCGTGTCAATCCGCCCGGCCGACTCCCAGAGGGCTGCCCTCATGAGCCAACACATGGTCGCGCGTAGGATACTATGTGTTTGAGCGGATTCCGAAGCCCGAGTTCCTTGCTGGTGTTGAGGAGAAGGGGAAGAACTTTGTCAAGCACCTCGAGGCGCTGAGGGAGAAGTACTCTGAGGTGATCAAGGATATTCATGGAAAGGGCTTGTTTCTAGGGGCACAGTTGGATAGGGATCCTACTGAGATTGTTGAGGCGTGGAGAGAGAGGGGATTGCTTGTCATTACGGCTGGCACAAATACATGGAGGTTTGTGCCGCCGTTGGTGATTGAGGAGAGTGTGATGGAGGGGAAATGAAAATTCTGATGCTGGAGGCTGTTGTTAGGAAGGAATTGCACAATGACACTCTATGTGCACGGTTTCTTTGTATGTTTGGTTTTGGGATGAGAAAATTGTGTACTTTACAGAGTGATGAAATAGGGTACTTGCGAAATTGTTATGTCCACACCCGGACCGAATCCCAGACGGCAGGATCGAGCCGAGATGTGCCGGGATCCCATCGTCTGATCTCGTCCTGCGGTACAAATAGCCGTCTCTGCGTGCTCTGTCGCGAGGAGCAGCGCACCCGGAAGACAACGCGTTTCATTTGCGCACGTGTGTTTTTATCTTCGTCAACGCTTGGCAGTGAGAGCTCTCAGTTAACCTCGTCCACCAGCCAGCCCCAGCTTCCAGGAACAACACCGCTCCAGCTCGCACCCACCGAGCAAACAGCCTTCGCACCCCCATCGGAACTCTGCTGCAAGCGCTTCGCCGTGGTCTCGGCTGCAAAATGCAGTCTCGCCGTCCCCATCCCCCGCCGCCCCCGATCCTCGCTGGTGCTACGTCTTCCCACGGCCGCTCGCTATCCAACTCATCCACGTCTTCCACATCCTCGGCGCAATCAAACGCGCGGCAAACATTCACAACCTTCTCCAACTCCTCGACCTCAACCATCAAACTCGTCCCTCCCACCACTCCACGCCCCCCATCCAGATCCTCCGCAGCCACGGCGCCCCCAGGCGCCATGCACACCTCCCCCCGAGCCGCCATTGCCCAACAGCAACAGCAGCGGCAACAAGCCCCCGGATACTTTGAGCCAACACTCGCGCACCCTTCCGCGCCTCCATCCTCGCAACAACAACAGCCATCCCAAGTCGCTGCGGCATACGCGATGCAGTCCTCGATGCGAAAACGGTCCGCCACCGAGCCGTCTCCTGCCACGCCTCCTCTTGCCGGCTCAGTCATGCCCTCTGCCGCGGGCGCTGCAGCAAATGCCGTTTTTCTCGCAACAGCGGCCGTGAACATTCCCCACGCGATACCGCACCCTCCTCCGCCACCATCCACAGAGCGCAATTTACCATCGCCGTCTACGAGTGCCCCCGCGATGCCGTCTAAGAAGGAGGGGAAGATGAAGATCTTCTCGAAGCCGGGAAGGATAGGTACTCCCGGAACAGAGAAGTCGCAGAGACCCCCGCCCAGCCCTAACAAGCTCGGACAGATTTCGGCACCGATACCGCGGATTGCGCCTGCTAAGGGACTGGAAGAATCCTGGAGGCCGAGCTTTTCGAGTCTGACGAGTGGGTATAGCTGCACTACTTTAATCAACTCCTCGGATGTGTCGTTTATATACACGGAGTCACCCCCCGCGACACTGATTGAGCGCGGCTTCAAAGAGACGAAAGAAGATGGGGGGAAGGAAGGGGGTAAGGAAGGAAAGAAGGAAAAGACTATTCACAGACCGTACTTTTTGCGGCCGCGCGATAAAGGTCACGGCGCTTTCTCGAGCTCTAATTCGAACTCTGAAGTGACAGATGCAGCAGGCCCACTCTACTCCTTCGGCCCTTCTTCCCCGGGCTCCAGCGTCTTCGCATCCTCAAAAGACCTGCAGAAATCAATCTCGGGAATCGACATCACCTCGTCCTCCTCCTCCAAGACTTCAAAGACCTTAAAATCTACCCTCAGCGCTTCAAACTATGAAGAATCACTACTTACCCCCGACCTCGCCCCGATTCAGGATGCCTGGCCAGTTCTGTGCTCCCGTGTAATGCCCCTCTTCGACGGCGACCCCTTGCGGAACACAGTCGAAGACCTAAACAAGCTAGTCGCACTCCACATCCGCCGCTGCGTAGAGCGCCGAGACCCCGTACTCCTCCTCCACGATGTCAGAAAACTCATAGAAGCCGGTATGGGCGGCATCGAGCCATACCTTTCCGAGCTCCCCGATGAGCGGCTGCTCACCCGTCTCGTTGAGATCTGGGCGCTAGTATTCGGGTACACCACGCCCTACCTCGAAGCCGTCTTCTTACCTCTACAACAAGAATTCAAAGGCTCCGGCTCCATCCTAACCGCGCGCGAAAGTAGGGAGTTTTTCGGCGTTGATGTGGCCTCTGCGGCAGGCGGGCCGATGGGGCTGGATGTGAGGCGCCTCATCATGATTTCGGTCAGAGATTGTGTTGTGCTCCCGGTTTATGAGAGGCTCAGAGTACTGTTTTCGAGGCTGCAGATGGATTTTTCAAGGAATCAGGAGGAGGGGATGGAGGTTGTTGGGCGAATGCTGCAGTGTGTTAGTGTTCTTGCCACGGCGGGGACGGGAGATGAGGCACAGGGGAAGGTGGATGAACTTGGCCGCACGCTGAAGTGGAATTGGCTCTCGAGGGGAAGGACGGGGAGGAATCGGAGGGGGTTTGTGGGGACGAAGATGAGGGTGGGTGGATAAAAGCAGTGAGAGTGGAAGGAGTACGGCTGCTTGCTTGTCTTTTGGATGGGATGGATGGAGTTCGGAGCGGGGATTGTATCATAGTTTCCTTTTATTGGCCTTTTCTCTTTCTAAGATGTATTTTTTTGTAGTTTTTGTGTACCGTGCGGGGGGTTGTTTTTGATATTTCAGTCAGACGTCTTAAGTACGAGGCTATTCTCATTGGCCGTCCCCGTTGAAGGAGGAAGTGATGTTGCGAGTTTAGGGTTAGGGAGCGGCAGCAATGAACCTTATTTCACATGCTTAGGGTTGTACATGGACATCTTCGAGACCATCGCTGTTGCAAGATGGGCAGGGCGTGATATTTGCAGTGTCTTCATCCTGATAATACCTACCTACGCATGCCCCCGACTGAGCTGCGGAGAAATCTGCTTCGTGAATAACTTTGGAAGTCAAACTTTGTAAACCAGGCAGCCGCAGCCACCAGACGACTCTCTGAGACCCCGAAAATGTATCCTTTTGATGTACCTGCAGGCTTCCTCTATTTTTAGGCACTAACAATTCCAGCGAATAAAGCGGTCTTAAACTATTTATGATGTCGGATGTCCGGATGAGTCCCTGCAGATTTCGCACACTTATGCAGGCCTTTGAAGGCTGAAAAACGTGCAGGCCGGCCTGCAGATATCTATAAAGCCCGCCCAGCCGGCCCGGGATGCTTAGGAACACTACGAAACGTATCCTGATTGCACCCTCGGTTCTACAAAGAGTGCTAAATGGTGGATCCAAAGCACGGACACGGATAGAATGCGACTAAGATTGTGGGCTCTGTGAGCTACCGGACGCTTTGGAACACGCCAGTTGGGCACATTATGTCGGCGACCCTCTCGGGCCCGCCCGCGGCTTTGGAGGCGGTTTCGAGGTTTAAGGCTTCTTAGTCTTAATGGACCGGCAATCCGAGATTTTCGACCTCATTAAGAAGGTACTAAACTCATCAGGCGAGAAAAACCAAAAGCTCCCCCCCGACACAGTGTTGCACACGAGTCAAATCGGGACGAGACCGGCAGAGAGACTTGAGACGTCCCGTCTCGTTTGGCTACCTCGACCTTGAAGTCTCGGGACAGGGATAGGTCTCGAGATCCTGCAACTATTACATAAAGCAATGTGGGGGGGAAGGAGGAGGGTATGGTGATGTATCGATGGACCGATGGGATCGCTGGCTACTTGAATAGTCGGGTCATAGACTATCATTAATTCAGACTCGAGCCTTCTTGAACGAGACTGATAGAGGTACGCGAGACGACTTGACTCGTAGCTACCTCCGGTTTTGCCAGTCTTGGGACCTAGTCTCGAGAAACAACTCACCTTGTGTGCAACACTAGACCCAGTCGTTCCTTGTTAAAGAAATATCCAAGATCTCAGCGGGCGGTGTCTCCTTCTCACGATCAAGTGGATCGAGGGAGAGAGGCACCTCGTCGAAGGAGGAACATCTGCAGAATGTACGGAAAAAGTGATTCTAACGTTCAAATAACAAGCAATGCGGCGCCAAAGGGTACCCCTTATTGTAAAAGGTCTCGAAACAAAGGACGGTCTCATGGCATCAGTTGTTTACCACTCGAAAACATCTCCGGTAGCCGGGCGGAGTGCATCCAATGGCTTCTCAGGCCCCCTGCAGTTAAGTCCTCCGTCGTTCTTCATCCCGAAACGTTAAGGGGGATCTTGAGGAGCATGTGTTGTGGATGGCTTCCGTCATAGACTCGATGTAAAAAAAAAACCGGAGATTGAGGGCGAGGGGTATAAGCCCGATTCACTTGGACGACCGACTAGCGGAAGATTGGGGGACTTGGTGATACCGGCGAGGGGGGACTTGGGCACTAGTAGATTGTTTCGAATTGAATTATTCTTTTGCTTGTGGAGTTGGAAACAAATACAATGAATATTCTACACTATCCTTTCCCCTCCAGACGGCTCTATTCCCCCCAACCCACAACACTAGGTAGTACTAAATTCAACTTGAAGCATCCCGCGCGGCCCCGCCAACTCGTCACAACCTTCAAATCGGGAACCCTTTCGGGCACCACCTTGACATGGCAACTTCACCTGGGTCCGGGTACCCCGAAATCGAGTGACAATCGGAATCCCTATAGTATAACCAACCATTAGTTACACTCTGGGGTATCCCAGCACCGGCGACAACATTCATTCTCACCGATGCCGCTTCTGTCTACCACCCAAACGTTGGTGCTGGAGCCCGTGATCCTCCCGGCCAATACCCTCCGCGCCTTGTTTTGTTCGTAGTTGCATTGATGTAACATCACCGTAGTAGTGGTGGTGACGGCAGTCTGCGTGCTGGTTGAGACGTACGTGGTCGTGCTGGTCGTCGTGACTTCTACTGACGTCACTACTTCCGTCTGTGACTTGGTGGAGTACCCGGTGGAGGATTTCGTGCGTGTGCGGACGACGGTGGTCTTGGGGCGCGGGTTGACAAGCTTGCGGCAAGCGGCGGGAAAAATATATGCTTTGTACTTCCGCTGCAGGTATTTAGAGGTGCTGACACGGCGGGGTGCTATGTGAGGGGCGGCAGTGGCGGTGATCGTGGTAGTGGTCGAGGTTGTCGTGGTAGAGTAGTTTTCGGTCTTGACTTCGGTGCTGGTGGTGTTGTGAATGTTGTTGCTGTGGTCACCTTGATTATGGGCAGGTTCTGATTGCTGTTTTTATTGCCCATTTCGTTGTTGTACATGGGATCCTTAGGAGGTCGTAGCAGAAAGTTTCAAAGTGGTTGCGGCGGAGGTCGTGCACGCAGTCGTCAACTGTGCGGTGTTAGTATTGTACAGAGGGGGAAGGGGGAGGGCAGACTCTGTCGTCGGTCGCCATAGTAGCTGCGCTTGTCAAGGTTGCTGTCGGCAGCGGCTTTTATGAAGGCGGTGTCCTCGATTTGGAGGCCAGACACCGCGCTGGCAAGGAGATGCTGAAACCGTGCCATGTTTTTTTCCCATGGCAGTCGGTGTAGGCAATATTTATATTGATACTAATTGTCAACTAAGACATCTACCCTTGAGATTCGTGTTCGCTCACCACCATCCGCTCCAATCAGCTTTACTGGCTATCGCTTATTTTGACGTCCGTCGTACGAGAATAGGCGTCTAGATCTTTGTTTAGCGCGCTCTACTTTAGACGCTTGTTGAAGCGGACTGCTTAGATCGCAAGCCTCTATGGAGTTTTTTCGTTGTGGGAGATCGGCCTTTCCGAATGCTAGGAACATATTGCCGTAAAAGTTACTAGACTGGGTGATGTGGAAATGAAGAGTAAAACAAGCGCCACTGATAAGTATCAATCAAAGAGGGTTTGAAGCTTCGTGAGGCACCGTTTGTAACAAAATAGTGAGGATGGAGCTTTTGAATATTGGTCGATCGTCAGATAGAATCGCAAAGGGCAACTGATCAGGTCCGCCAGCTCCATCTCCCTTTCTTTTGCTGATAGGCGTCTTGTCAGAGCCGGAGAAAGCGCAAGGGAAGATTCGGACTATGAACTAGTGAGTTCACTAATGGTTGATGGTGCAATGATTCAAACTCCGCTCCCCTACAGTTGCCCACCCTTCAGCTACCACCTTTCCCCTCCTCCTCTCCTTAAATCTCGCAGCCAAAAATCTCTCCATATTATGTTGTACCGCGGCCTCCACAACTAACTCTTGACTAATATCAATCATAAAGTGGATCTAGTCATAATGTACCGACAGATGAAGTTGGGTCACTCTCTCAGAGTGTCATATTTTGTGTGTGAACCGCGGTCAAATGTCAGTTTTGGTGAATAAACTGGGATAAGATGATAGATATTCTCCGTCCTGTCAAATCAGCTCTGACCAACAAACTTGGGTCTCTGACTGGACCCCCTGTCATCACACACCATCTATTTACAACATTACTCAGAATTCCATTTACTTGTACCGGTACTTCAATACTATACAATTACTTCCAAGTCATGGCCTGCTGCGATATGCCTCGCGTGCACTACGCCGTGAGGTTGTCGAAATTATGCCCGATAAACCAAGAAATTGTTAATAATCCGATCACAAGGTATGTAGTTTGAAATGGTAAAATGACTGAATATTTTGTTTGTGAGCCGACCTGAAATGACTCTTTTCAGCTATGAGCATAAATCACGGATGACCAATGACGCTCCACCTCATCTGTTTTGGCGCTCACTATCACTCGCTCATAACCAGCACAACTCTACCTCAGTCCAACTCTGGGATTTCATTTTAGCCCTATCCGAATGCAACATCGGTCATTTTGAGGCGGCCGCCCGAACCTCATCTGTCGATACAATGCCCTTTTGAATCAACACCATTACATCTAGCATTAATAACTTAAAAACGAGCTGCGATGAAATTACATATATCTCCATTAAAACTTATCATTGCTCTTCGTCCCGGCTATTCTCGGCCACCTCATCCTCGCACTCATCTGTAACATCGCTAGAAGTATAGCCATCCTCCTCCTCCTCCTCCATCTGCCTCAGCAGCGCTTTCGTAGTCTTCAGCATCAGTCTCAACTTATCCCTTTGCGCCTTCTTCTCAATACGCCGTAACTCCCCCCCGCTCAGACTCCCCTCACCGTCTCCAGGGGACCTTATGCGTCGGGGTTTCTTCCTGTTACTGCCACGATGAGATTTTAGGTGGATATTAAGGTTGTCTCGTCGCGAGAAGCCCTCAGTATTGCGTTTGCAGTTTACGTAACGGCAGGTGTATGGCTTCGTATGTGAATCCATATGCCGCCTGAGGTGGTCAGTTTGTGACGATTGAAGTGAGAAATCACCTTACTTGAATTGTGTTTTAGCGCCTTTGCCAGTGAAGACTCGGTCATCTTCTTTGGCTGTGCAGGATGGAAAGGTACAACGTAAGGGCGTGGAGGGGCCGTTAGCGACGATTATTTCTGTTCCAGTAACTGCAGCTGGTGTATTCTGACAGACTACGGCTGTTATAGAGGGCGTCTGCTCGATCTGGGAGTATGTTTCACCTGCTGTTGAATTTTGAGGCTCCTGCTGGCCAAGTCAGTGGTTCATGGGGAGAGCACTCGGACGGCAGTGGAATACAGTCTGCGGCTCGGGGGCCATATCTGGGTGGTTAGGTGAGTATTGCCAATCGTCCAAAGGATATCGATCGATCGGGTTTCCTTGGAAATCACTCCTCGCCGGTTCTGAGAATGAATAGATATACGGCCGGCGGGTTGCAGTCAAATGACCATCACCCCAATCTCCTCCGTGGGCAAAGGGATGTGTCAGGGATTCGTGATCTGTTCCTGAGGAAACGCGATGATGCAGACTGAAGTTAGCCATGACTGAGTATGTGTGGCGCGCTAAGTATCCGGGCAGGTAGTCTGACAGACTACAGGGAGGCTGTGGTATCGACCGTTTGCGCGACGGTAAAGCTCCAAAGTCAAAAGACAGAAGGGGAGGAATCTGTATCAGAGGTATATGCAATCAATTATCTCTCTCTCTCCCTTTCTCGTTGTGTTGTGGTGTTGTTGGAATTGCAGATGTTCCCATTGTTGTTGTTGTGGTCGTGGGCGACCGTCTGCCCGAATACTTAATCTCGCCCCCCTCCCCAGGTAGTGACTGTACGAAAAAACACAGCTTACATTTTGATAGAACTTTGGTATGGATATTATTACCGTAGAGTAGATTATCGAGTTGGATGGATTTCGTGGACGCTTGTTGAAGGTTACTGTCTATCGTCCAGGTGCGCAGATATATGATTTTAGATAGTTTATGTAATTGCGCATATGTGCATTCACATCAAAGAGCCTCAGGTTAACCACCTGCAGCCGTTGTTCCTGAGGATCGCAATGGAATGCCAAATTGCTTTTCTTCCCCACAATAGCAACAATTCCTGCGATGCTGCTGCCTACAAATGGATACTCGGTGTAAGGCCAACACTTTGATTTCAGGCTCTGCCAATCGGCACGGAAACCTGAGGTATAATTCCTCCACAAATTGCTTTTTCATCCGACCTTATCATATGATCTTGACACGAAGGCGCATCAAATAAAGGAATCCTTAAAATCCGCATCTTCCCTCAGGATTTTTCTGTGCATGGATGCGCACAATCGGCAGGGCTGCGGGGCTGCAGGGATCACGTTATACCTGGAAAATCATGTGCAACAATAACAATATAGCCTCTCCCTACGAAGTGCTCAAAATAGGCTTGTGATCAGTAAATACCGCCCTGTATTGGACCTGTGTGGGAATGAGAACGAGGCTGACTTGGGTATCTAAATTGCATATACGAAATTATTTGTTTTGGGAGGGCTGGTGATTTCGATGCTCTTCCTCACTTGTCCACGATAGCTTGCCTATTCGTCCGCCTCGTTTTTGAAACTCAATTGGAATGGGCCGGCATGCGCACCCTCCTGACACTAGAAGCAAGTAGTATCCCACAGAAGAATTCCAGCATGATCACCCATTAATAGTAATGATCATTCGCACGATACATCGCGGGACCGCCGTCTGACGACCTGCAGGCGAAAGGGACAAGATACCCCAGCACCAGCACTACTTTTCCACTTAGTTCCGCGTGTTCATATCTTGTGGGGTAATGACATTGTGTCAGTTATCGTGCGATATCACTCGCTGAAACTTATATAGATGATAAATTTTTTCTCATAAGGTGGTCATTCTCCTTTCTCTATTGCTATTCTATATCTTTGGAATATTTCCCCACCCCTCACACTCGCCGACATTAGAACCCTGAGAACTCACCGGGATTCTGTTGTCCTAAGTAACAATAGAGGCCACTTCTCCACGAGATAGCATCGATCTCATCCCGTCTCATCCAAGCCATCACTACATACTCTACGTATTGGCCAATTTCCCCATCTTCGCAAGAATGGTGCAAACTTAGCACCATTCCGGTCTCCTGCTTCACCCCATCTACTCTTCCGTAGGGAAAAAGAGCTATTAGTCGGAATAAAACAAGCGAAGAGGCACAGGATATGATCGTAACGCAGTTATCTATATCGCTCGAATCACGAATGATAACATAAGCTGAGAACGTGGTGTCATTGTATTGTAAACATTGTAAACATACACATCTTGTGTCGCTTCGAAGCATTCTCATTGGCCGGAATTGTTTTCCGTGTGGCTGTGCCTCAATCTGATTGGTCAGAATTGTTCGGCGTGTGGCAGTGAGTCAGCTTCTGTGGCGTCACTAACCCCAACTAAGTAATTACAGTTACCCTACTAACTACGTTTCAGCCACAACACATGCACGTGTTGTTGGGCGTAATCTCATGTGTGCAGATACGCGACCGCACAGCAAAAGGTGAAAACTGTGTGAATTGCAAAGGTACAAGTTGAACCCCGCCAGAAGGTCCTGAAAGACTACTGCTAGCCCTAACAACTAGCCCTAAGAAGACCGCCACACACACCGCACAACACGTGTGCGAGTCGCCGTAGGATGTGAGGCCGCACAGTGGCCGAGCAACTAGAGCGACGAGCAAATGTGCTCCAATCCTTTCTACTTTTTTTACTTGGGATTTGTGAGCTTCTTTGTTGACCACTCAAGTGTGCTAACCAAATCTTCATATTAACTCATGAACGCAGCGAAGTTCACATCCTCCTCGGTGGCAACGCCGCCATCAAGCCTTTTAGGTCATAAAAATAGACTAAAGTACAGCTGTATGTGCTCATTAAACAAAAAGTCAGACCTTTTGATATCATTCGCATATACTTTCCATGTCCTTCTCCTTCATTAAACCTCAGTCTCAACATCCGGCTCCCTCCCACTAAGCTTGACTTTGTCCCTCAACTTCCTCGCTCCAAATTTTGCCTCATCCTTTGCAAACGCCAGTGTCCTCATGGGCTTCCACTGCATCAGTCCTCTCTGTCGCCTGTGCATACTCTTCTGGTTTGCTCTGTAGTTCTTGAAGCTCGCAATCGGTCCTGATCCCTTACTGCCTCCACTAGAACTTGACAGCTTATTCTGCTCCGTTTCCGCAGTGGCTGGCCTTCCCACTGGTTCGTAATACTGCGATTGGGTGACATGGTGATACGAATCATCTGAGTCTTCCGGTTCATCTTCATCATCACTAGGAGAGGTTGATGTGTCCGAGTCGCTATCGTAGAAATGGCGATTGCGCACATGTTCGCCAGCCGGAGGCGGGGGTAGAGGTTTATCTCGTCCATCACCAAGCTGTTCCCGGCCGTTTTCAAATACCTGTTTCCAATCCATACCGTATTTGTCGGTGTACTTCTTCTCGTCGTCTTCTTCGAGCAATCCTTTATCTGTACGAGCAAGATCACTCCTCATCTCCCTTACGCTCTTCTTGTGCAGCTCGTCAACAACTGGGCCAGTCTCTGTGTAAACTGTGTCCCCGCGAATGCCTTCACCTCTACAGGCCTCCCAAGTCTCAAACGCCTCCCTCGAATCGTTGTCAGTGGCGAATCGCCGATGGTCGTAGTCCATACCCGGCCGGAATCGAGCTTCAAAGCTCATAGTCCCAATCTCCTTCACTTCTAGGTCAGGGTGATCGTCAGGTTTCTCGATATAGTTTTGCGAGAGGCGTTTGGAGTTGTTGGTAGTCCATATGGGAATTGTGACGGTGGTGCGTTCGTTATCAATCAGCTTGTCGAGCCAGATCATTGCATGGGCATCTGGTTTGCGAGAGTTTGATGACGTGAATATGTCGATGCAGATAGGCGACATGTATCGGTGTCTCACAGGAAGCCTCAGATCCCTCGAATTCTTGGAGCCAAGAGAAGTGCTCCATTCCACGCCGCCCATATCAGAAGTGCGGCAATTCTTCCTGGGAATTTTGCCAATGGATCCACCAGTTCGGAACTTCAGCTTTGCGGGCTTGTTGAGAGCGGCGGTGATCTTCCCGCTAGTAAACTCGAATGTGCCGACTTCCCATCCCAAGAGTTGCGGGGGAAGCTTCAAGTCCACACTTCTGAAGAGCAGGGATATGCGAATCTGTCCGAAGCCAAGACCACCGTCAAGTGGAAACCACCGAGTTACCTCGCTACTAGTCTGGAGAATGTCCGAGAGCTTCAAAGGCACAACACCCAGCAGAGGGTCATGTTCACGTTGACGCTGATCCCGTACTGAAACCGTAACAATAGCTGACCTCCAATCTCTCACAAACCGTTCCGTACCAGCATTGAAAATCGGCTTGCTACTCAAAACCTTGGTTCTCGTACGATAGATCAACTGATCGTTCAAAGCGATTGTGCAATAGGAGCTGGGTAACTTCCCACCCTCCTCTTGAATATTCTCTCCTGTTTTCATGCCCGGGGAGTATTCTTTGCCATTTTTCCGTTTTCCATAAGTTCCCGTCATATCCCGTAACTCCAGGTTGACTATTTGGTGAGCAATAACGCTCACTATCCCGGATGGGAAAAGTGGATCGGGGGGTGTATGCACAACAGCATCTTCCTTGGCGGTATCGAGACTTCCTTTGTCATCCTGTAAATCTGGATGATCTTGGAGCTGAGCGGGGAGATTTAGGTCTTTTCCGGAGGTTCTGAGGGCCGGTCTGAAATCCGGTTTGCCAAAGAACGTAACAGACCAGTGGAGCTTGCCGGGCATTTCTGAGCCTGACTCTTGGCCATTGAGCTTAGAGACGTAGTTTTGGGTTTTTCCAGAATGCACCATAAGGTCCTGAATTGAGATTTCACATTTCCCGACCAAGTCATCGGCGGTGAAACGATCCTACGCCAGTCATGAGTGGGTGAGGTCGGTTCAGGTAGTCAAAAAACTTACACTATCCCAAAGTTCCACAGACAACGACTCACCGGCTTTGATGTGCTCGCTGCGGATGAGAATACCAGTGCTCTCGTTCCAGATTGGGTTGAGGTCATCAACTATTACTCTGGTTGAATACATTGGTTTCCCGTACTTGGAGAATGCCAGTGTGATATAAGCATCACTGCTGCCCCTTCTATCTTGTTTGCTGAGCCCCATAGCTTTCTCAATGTCGACCCAGAGGATTCCAAGCGCCTCAGTCTCCTTCTTCACATCATCACCCATCAACATTTTCCCGAGCTCTAAGCTCATGCTCTTTGGTGCCACATATTCATTGGCGGCCGTAGCAACCGAGGCGTTCACAAAGCTGGAGATCATGGGAAGATTCAACACATTGATTCCCTTCTCTACCATCGGGATGCAAGATACTGATACTTGTGGAATCCCCATCAACGTAAAAGTAAGTGTTTTCAAAAACGGCGACTCCGGCGAAAGTTGCAAGCGTAGACGGACTGTTCCAACAAGCCCTTTGAGTTCGACCCAGATGGCTGCAATATGTCAGTTAATGACATCACGTTAGGGAAGCAGGACCACGTACGAAGCGGAACGCCAACAAGGCCAGGTATTCCAGCATAAAATACAATTTGCATGTGCATATTCCTAGTCTTCCCAGTTATACTTTTCGTATCGGTCGGCGCAGCGTTATACGCGAATGCGATTTCAAGGTTATAAACCTCCCCGCCATCCTCCTCCGCCTTTCTCTGTTGCTTGTCCATCCCATCTTTAGCGGCAGTAGCTGAACGCTTCAAGTCTGGGATCTCCGAGTCCGGAAGGGCTCTGAGAGAAAGAATGCGGAGGGGGTTAGATCCCTGAGAGATCTCTGCCACACGAACGTTTTCTATAAAGCCAGGCAAAGAAGCTTGCATCACATCCTCAAGGGTATCCGCAAGTGCCGTAAACATGTCGGGGTTGACTAGAGACCAGACAAGGCTGACGAGGGAGTTCATCCATTCGACAGATTCAGGTATAAGATTGCTAGCCGCTATCTCACCACGCTTTTTTTCTGATTCCCAATCCACAGTTCTGCTCTGACATCAGCCGAAATCCCGCCTATCAAAACGTGAAACTCACCTCGCCTCCTCCATAATACACCTGCACCAATACCACACTCCTCCAGAAACTCCAGCGGCAATGAGTATCAGCCCCCAAATCGAACCCCCACCCAACATCTTCCCAAGCACCAAGATAGTTGCAAAGATCCCAGTACACAGCACCGTAGCTTTTTGTTCAAACCCCGCAAAAACGGTATCACTCAAACTCAACGTTGGAGTAGCATGGAACAGTATCTAATCGAGCGGCAATCAGCATTTTCGCAGTAATGTAAATAAATTGAGCTCACATTCGTCTTCTCTCCTCTGATCGGTACGTCTGCAGTAGTCCCAGGCTTCACAGGCTCCGGTGGGGCAGTAACATCTTGCTTTTCAGAATACTCTTCAATTGGCTGAGTAGGTCCTGCAAAATCCCTCTCATTCACTGAATGATCAGGCAGCGCCGTCTTAGGTACAGCCAACTCCGGATTTCCCGCCTCCTTCTTAAAGTCCGCATTAACATCCTCAATCTCGACTTCGTTTCCTGTTGTCGGATCCCTAACTGTCCTTCTATTCCCATCCTTTGCGCCCTGGCCATGTTTCAATGCCTTCGTCTGCTCGCGCGCAGAAGGGTGTGCATTCTCTTTTGTAGTTCTTCCCCCTTTACCGCCGTCATCTTTGGAAGACCTAGGAAACATTTGACGCTGCTCTTCGAGGAAATCGTCGATTTTAGGAATTGGTGAGGAGCCGGAGTATGGGTGAGTGTTCGACATGATTTTTATCCCAATACCGAATTTCGGATAACTTGGGCACTGCGCAAAAATTGATCGTGTGGGTATCACTTACTTCGAAGCTGGGAAATAAATGGTGTTTGTTGATATTGGGATCTGGGTTACAATGACATACGCCAAGACGAACGGTATGATCTCACTGTGACGGGAGCCAGCACTGAGTGATAAGCCCCCAGTTACGAAAGCCTTCTAGTTGCGAATCGGCATACAAACCAACTATTGTAGTAGGTTAGGTAAACCCTTGTCGTATTTAACCAAGCAGAAATAGAGACTTTGTTGATGCTTGGCTATGTTGATCGCTCACTACACGCGGATATGCAACTGGTGGCTCTCGCGCTGATCATTGTAGTGCTCATATTTTGGCGCCCGCTAGCGGCTGGCGGGCTCAAGTGCGGGCCTAACACTAGCTAATCTCGGGAAATATTCCATACCACAGTCTGACTTTGGTATAAGGCACCAAAATCCGGCCTTTTTCATCCGTTACAGCAAGGGTTCAGTATATTTAAAAGATAATAAGTAAATCACTTGGACACACCAAAGTCCGCTTGTGGCTCGGGACTAGGGTACTTATGGTGTGCGTTATGCCCAATCTGGTATAGATATAAGCTCTCAGAGAATCCGGTATAGCAAGGGTCCGCTACAACGCGGTCTGGTATACTAAGGTCAGACTGTCATTGGCCTAAAGCTTTCAGCGTACTTGAACATGGTACGAAAAATCGAAACGCTCAAATTCCTGTTCTCACATAATTTAGTATTGATCGACCGAAATTCTGTTTCGATGCTTCATACTCCGCCCAGGTGCAGTTTCAAAATCAGAACCGAACATCGAGACCGAAGCTAGATGACGTCATTTACTCAATAAATTCACCATCCAAAAAATTGTACCCTCCAAACAGTCAACGGGACCGCTTAGTGCTTAGAGAATGGAGGAGAGTAGGCAACTAAACGATTTGCGGTACTGACCGCTTTTATTCCAACCTGGTTGCACAGTAAGTAGAGTACAAGAAGATAGCCGTAACTATCCTAGTCTAAAACACCTCGTCTTCCGTCCCGAAGAACTGCAGAGCTCTTCCTTGACGTTCAGCAGCCGTGGTTATCGTCCCACCTTCATCTTCTCCTGCATCTTCCTCACTCATCTACTAAAGCTCTCTTTACCCACAGAGAATACAAAAGCTCCAAAGAGAGCCCCAACGACGACGGTACGTCTAGAAATTGAGGAGCGGCCACAATGCCTGTTGGTACGCGTTCCTCGATGTCGAGCAAGGAGCAGTAGGAATGATGAGCGAAACTAGAGAATACCTTGCCTAAGCCATCGAAAGCAGCAATGTTAGTTCTGACGTGCTGATTGATCGCAGCATCGAATTGGAGAGAGCGGATCTCTTCTGCGGCCTCCCGATCTTCCACAATAGCCTCCCGGAGTTCATCTGCAGCGGCTGCAGCGTTAATGACTCGCATCTCCCGCAGTTGTGCGAGTTCGCTCTTTGTATCGAAACGCATCCTTCATGACTTCATTTATCGCACTCGTTAGTCGGTACGGTTACACGCGCGGGGGCCTGACTACTCCTGCATCCTCCCTGTTAGAGACATGGATGTCACCAATGAAATGAAGGTGAAGGAGGTGAAGGAGGAGGATAAAGAGGAAGACTATGAGGAAAAGAACATTGTTAATATCTCAGATGGGAACATACAACATACATGATCTCGGTGACGCGGGGTGGACTCTCGTCCCTTCGATCTTGAGAAAACCTTCCCAACTAATACTTTCACCACCGAACTACCTTTCCTCCATCTGTTCTTGGATTTATACTAATGTGTCATTATAATACAACACATGGGCACCTTCTAGCGCAGTCTCTGCAATTCTCGCCGCAAGTTTCACATCCGTGACCCCTGGGCATTTCGGCCGCAAGTGACATCAGTCCTTCGGCGATGTCAATCGCCACCGGACAGAACTTTGTCCGCGCTAGTGGCTAGTTATATTCTAGACCCAACTCTTCCAACGGCCATCGCCTGTATTTGAAAGCTGGTGAATGGTTGGTTGGGGCTTGGTCGCGGACAAGCTCACTGTAAAGTTACGTTTTCTTATCAGTACCCCGTATTCGCTATCGAATGTAGTGACCACAATACTGCTTGGAAATTCCTCTGCCGAAAGGAAGTCCTTGTATGTGTGTCGGCAAAATAGTTTCTCTGCCACGACCTTGACGACATCTGTGTCTTCACCTAGGTTCATATTAATTGAGAAGATGATATTTTCCTGATAATTGATCGGAGCTTTTGCAACTTGGAAGCTGCATACTAATAGGCTATATGCCATGGGGAACACCCTCAACCTGGATACCCTCACACCCAGGTACTCCGCTCTGATTGTTGCCACCAAACAAAATTTCACCGCAGCTCTCCAAACTACGAGAGACGAGAATACTCTAATTCTAACTACGAAATTCGCGGGGTTTCTAGAAAGCTTAAGGCCGATATGGGCCGCAATATTCAAGACGGCAACCAAACTCAGTGTTCCCAAGCGGTCAGATCGAAAGCCCAGTTATCTAAAAATTCATAGGCCTGTCAAGCTCCGTCACCTCTAAGAAAGCCGCCCTTGATATAGACCAGCTAGATCAATGCTCACGAAAGCTGGGATATCTGTAGATATCTCCAGCTGCCTGGCGCTCTGTATGAAAGTGGTGCATATTTGTGATTATCTGCCGCTATCTGCAAGGCCCGAGTTTTCCATAGCGATATGTTAGCACGCTCGACTGGTTCTCTCACGGTTTCGAATTGGTTTGGTGTGTGTCGAAGGCGTAGTGCGCAACCTGTCAAGCATAGTGCAGGTTCTTATCAGAAAAGGTGACGGTGAATTCGGGCTCGCTAGCCTCTACTGAGTAAAATTGGTGGGGGTCGGCATCCAGGCGCGACAAATAATCAAAGCAGTCATGGTTGATTTGTAGTGTTTTTGTATTATGAATCGTCGGTAGGGGGGGAGGTTAAGGCAGAGGTTATGGTGTCGGCTAGAACGATAGTTTGCAACCAACATTGATTTCACTGGTCCGGACGGTTCCAGTCTAGGGTAGGGCTCAGAGCAGTGCAGTCCAGCGGAGAGACCAAACTAGACTGCACCACAGACTGGCAGTCTTGCACTTGCACGCGCAAGTCTCCGGCAACTCTCAGTAACTTATTTTTTGATTGGGGTTTAAATTTCTGCATTAGAAAACGTCCAAACCACATCGTATATTCATACTCAACACAATCGCAACTTTATGCCCACTTTAACAGCCCAATTAGACTGATTTTCGTCATATCCGACCCGCTTACAGTCCGAAGATAGCCCGTAGTCGATTATATAATGTATATTATATACCTAACTATATGTTCCGTACGATATACGACCTGTGCCCGCTCGCGAACAGGTGGCATCCAGTTCGTGACCCATGGCCCATTTCAACTAAGTTCTGCAGGCTTTCATACCTACCAATATACATAACTCAGTGACCTGAATTCGTGCTTGCAGATGAAATAAACCTTATAAAGCATATTACCACCTACCTAACATCATAGTATCCTGCATGCCATCTGTCTCGCATTTCATTCCTATTTCATCATTACAAATTCCCCCAACGCTCTGCCCAGTGAGGGAAAAAGTTCAGTGTTTATATCTGAGAGCTTGAGCGCACACACTCATGCTCAACCCCATAGACACTGCCCCACACTACTAAACTTCGCTACATACTCCCCTAATCATGATCGCTTCTCCCCAAGGAACAACACTGCTAGTGCAAGTTTGTAGAGTGAGAACTGTGAAGGTTGATTATTAGCGGTTGCGGATGGTGTCCTGTTTGCGAACCTATGCCAATTTGCAGCCAGATCACGAACTAGACACCCCAGTTTGCGACCGGCCACGGGTCGCATATCGTACGGAACATATACATCCAGTGCGCACTAGTGCAGTACAGTGCAACCTCAGTCCACGAAAATGCTAGACCAATCCAATCCCAATGCAAAAATTAGTACACTAGACTAGACTAGACACAGACAGTTCCAGTCCAGAGGGCCCTACCCGGACCGTTAAAATCATTGCCAACTGCCTAGGTGGTACCAAGTGGCAACTTTAGGAATCGACTCGACAAGTGATGGAATGAAAATTTCCAACAAAAAGCAATGGATTTCGGTTTCTTGATGTCATTGGCCAGTGCAACTTCACCTCACGTTGACTTCGCCATCCATTTTAGTCACAGTTCTCTATTATTGTAAGGTACGAACCAGTGCCCTAAAATTATGCATTGGCCTAAAGGCGACGACAAGTTCTCTCCCACACCTACCCTACGGCTTGACCCCGTGTCAAAGCTACATGGGTGAACAGCCGATGTTATGGCTGCTGTCAGCCTGCCTCGAGTGCTGGGCTGAGAATGTGTCTGCGCGGGAGCTGTTTGGTATATAAATTGAACGGATGCGTTATAATTAACTAACGGATTTAATTACTCTATATGTTGATGGTGCAAACATTGTGTCAAGAGTAGTCGCGACATCCATCAGCAGCCACTTTCAAGCGGGTGCTAACTACATGAAGCAGAATGTGAAAAGTAACTTTTCAGATCTTTGTCAACAAAAACAAACCATCCTATCCGTATCTCCAGCAGAAATTTATAGTACAAAATCTTGTTTCTTAATATGATATGTGAGTGCACGTATAACATTCAGCTTATTAGTCTAGTGCACATCGGCAAGACGCTACCGTACCTTAAGGAACGCCCGTGCACATGCCTGTACGTCTACTCAAACATATACCATTGTTATAACGTTACACCCCTCGAGCCCTAGAGTACAAACGCTGTAGTTTAAATAGCACGTCACAGTAGTGAGATTATCGTGAGATAATTGATTGCTAAAGGTTGTGCTGGGAGTGGAGATTATCAGACTCGGCAGTACTGCAGTTGTGCCGATCAGGAGCGAAAACTGCGTGAGATTGTCGTGAGATTGTCGTGAGATTCCTACAATGGACCTCACGATACGAGCGTTAGGTCTAGTAGCAATGTCACGCAACGCTATAGTGTAGATTGTAGTACTTAGTGCTAGCAATCACAAGACCACTGGCAACATCATGATGGTGAGACTGGACTTTAGTGACTTCGCAACGATCTTGTATCACCATCATCGCCGTCACCATCACCGTCGACTCACTATTACCGCCAATCAACAACTGTGCACTCTGTGTTACTGCGCCTTCACACTACATGTACACGCACATTGTGCTGAAACAAGGTTAAAAAAATACCGTCAAGGTTGTAAGTGGAAAAATTATGCCCTGAAGCCGTATCTCGAATATGCAAGGAATCCGGCTGTTTGGAAAACCTCAACACCAAGTCAAAATCTCGTTGATAGTGGTGCGGAGTCCTGCACAAACCGTCACTCGATGTGTAGTTTGAGTCACGATAATCTCACTACATATCGTGACATTATCGTGACATGGCACAATCCTGTGGCTTAACTCATGATACTATGGTACAACTCACGCTACAGTGGTTTAACTCACGGAAATCTCACTACTCCAGAATACATGTTGTGAAATTATCGTGGTATGGCACAATCCTGAGGTTTAACTTACGATAATCTCACGCCACGTGTTCTTTAGGGCAGGCTCGCATCCAGCAGTAACAGCTCAAACCGGGCCCGGATTCAGACCTACCAGTGGTATTACCAAAAGCATCGTATACGCATAATCACGACCGCCCACCTACCAGTGGTATTACCAAAAGCATCGTATACGCATAATCACGACCGCCCACCTACCCGCCCACAACCCCTTCCTTTGCACCCTCTGATCTGAATCGAAGTCCGTTTGTGGCATGCACTGTCCATCATTTTTGCTCAGTGCACGATTTCGGACAAACTACATACCTTTTCGTACCTGATGTACGTAGACGTACGCCCAGATAAATAACTTATTTGACATATGGTGTCGCATATGACAAACCTCAAATATTGGTATATCATATCATCAAAACAGTTTTGGCGCTCTATGAAAGCGCTAGGTCAGGAAAATTCGTCCTGTGCATTTGCCCTCTTCTGATCCACACTGTTTTTACCAATGCTCCTAACCGGTCAGTTTGGTCAGATATGGCCACGGCCGGGCCGGTCTATGCCAAGGGCAGCTTTCTTAAATCACATCTGACCGATCTACTGATCTGTGGCCACTGATGTAACCAATCTATAGATATCTACAAGCTTCAGTATCATATCTTCCTACCGTACAAGTTTTCATTATAGTACGTACCAGTGATATCTCAGCAGGTTTTCCTCGCTAGGGCAGATATCTTCAGCCACCTGCAGATATCTGCAGTCATCCACAATTATCTTCGGCAAGGCAGATATCTACTGTCAATCACAGATATCTACAGTTCTCCGTGAGATACCCAGGCTTTTGGGTACCCTATCTGACCGGTCTATGCCAAGGGCGGCTGCCAAAAAGTTCGACCGCATCTGACCGGACTATAGATCCGTAGATTGCCCGGCGGTCGATCTGACCGGTTAGGAACACTAGTTTTTACGTATAACGGACAAAGTTATTCCAACTGCGGCTAAGGATACCCAGATAAGCACCTTAGCCATCCAATTAGCTAATGAATCTTTTGGACCCGCATAATGTTCCGTACCATCGGCGACCCTAACAGTTCGCGGACTGCAGAAACCGGTTCGTAACATTTACAGTCCAGTTAACGAACCAGTTCGCATTTGCAAACTGGCTCTCATTCACGACCGTTAATTTCTACCACATATAAATTAATCCTTACCGGAACCCACTGTGTATCCTCTAAATACCCCACATCGAATTAAGATTTTTCCCTGTACTATTAACCCGAGTACCATATCCTCCATCTATTGCTTGAGAGATTGTTGAGGGTATTCGGGTATACCACAGTGTTAACTAATCCTCCATTTAATTCGCAAAATGTGTTGTGTGGACTCTCTTCCCCAAGCAAAACCAGTACTAGGTGAGGCAGGAAGAACTGAAAGCGTTGCAGCTGGGCTTCCCAAACGCAAATGAGCCCCAGGTTGCGGGTTCGGAGGCCTTCAGGTTACGATCGATCCCGCGTCACCCACCCACCGTACGGAACACATATATTGACAGGTTTTTTTCAAGTTCTACCTCCCTTTCGCTATATGCAGTTAGCACTGTAAGGGCTGGGGCAGTGCTAAAGGATACTGAATCTGATACCGGAACACTCCATGGATATAATTCAGGTATGTATATAAAATACCATCTGGTGCTGTGAAATGATTGCCTAACAAACTTTGTCTTACCGACTCCCTTGAGTTTACAACATCAAGCTTCATTTCGTCATCATCGTCATCATCATGACTTCAGGGCAATTCACACCTGAATTGACAGTTGTGCCCCCTTCGAGCCGCCTGCAAGAGTACATTGCACCCTTAATCTTTCTCGGCATGGGTTTGACCCAGCTCCCTTCTACTCTCTGGAACATCCTCCGAACGCGACCTAAGGACCTCTTTTTCTATAGCCGATGGGCAGATGACTATTTCGGTCGCGTCTGGGTTTTGTTCACAGAAATTGAGAGGCTCGAGGAGAAGAGAAGACTTACAGCCGGGTGTCAAGGAATCGTCATCGAGGTTGGCCCAGGCTTCGGTCCGTCGATTAAGCACTTCGACAAGGAGAAGGTGAAGCACGTGTATGCGGTTGAGCCAAACCTTACTCTGCACGAAGGCTTACACAAGAATATTACAAAGTTCGGATGGGAGGGGAGGTGCACAATTGTGTCTTGCGGAATTGAGGATGATGAAGGGCTAAGGAAGGCGGGGGTTCCGCTAGAGGGTGTTGATACGGTTATTTCCATCCAGGTAGGTATTTCTGATGGATCCCAAGAAGCGAGACCTAGTGGCTAATTGTGATATGATAGGTTTTGTGCACTGTTCCTACCCTGGACAAGGTCCTTCCTGCACTCCACCGGCGACTTAAATCTGGCGGAGAGCTCCGTATATTTGAACACACCCTGTCCCACGATAAGGCAACCATGAGGCTGCAGAGGCTTTATGACTGGATCTGGCACTTTCCCTTTGGTGGGTGTGAACTTTCGCGGCCTACCGACAGGCTTTTGGTGGATGCTGAATACATGGGCTTCAAGGATGGCGAAGGGTGGAAGGAAATAGATTTGAATAAAATGAAAGGAGAGTCGAGGTATTCATGTTTTCCGTCTTCTTGGGGAACTTTGGTCAAGGCCTAGTTAAGTGGCCAGTTGAGGGGCGTTGTTGGTTGGCCCAGTCTATAGCCCGATATACTCCTTGTTTTGCGTTTGATACTTAGTACTTATTGGAGAACACAATAAAATATCAACTAGTTGAAATATGCATGACCGGTGTTCTTATGCACTGCATCGTGATCGTGAACTACCTCGAGTACCTTGCCAGGGGTGGCTTTAATTTTTTGATCTGATCGGTCTATAGATCTATGGACCTTTATCCGGCCAGTTAATAGATATCTACAGATTTCACAGTACAAATGGCCTGTAGAAGGGAAGATATCTTGAAAAGATGGTGCGAGAAAGCGCACTTTATACTTTATGCTTAGAGTCCAATTTCACAGATACCTGTAGATACTTATGAATATCTACCACTTTTCTCCTAACCGCCAGCTATCTATTCCCTACACGCTCGGTTTTTGTGGATTGGTTGCAGAACTCAGATTGTTGATTGGTTCAGAGGCTGATCTGTGACTGCTCTCTTCGTTAGTCACTTCAGACGATCGACCAGTCCAGTTGCCAGAATGGAGTTCTGCAACCAATCTACAAAAATCGAGCGTGAGGGGATAGATACCCACAAATATCCATAGATATCTACAGATACCCACAGATATCCATAGATGTCTACAAATATCTATGCCAATATAGATATCCAGGCTTTTCCGGCTGTTGATCTAGCTGGTCTGTGCCAAGGGCGGCTTCGTCAAAGCGTAGCCTGGCCGGGCCCGTCTATGATCTATAGATCACCGGGCGGTTGATCTGACCGAACACTGGTTACTGATCAGTATATGGGAATTTTCTCATTGGCCATTGGTGACTTCGAATGGTAGTTAGTATTAGACAGTACTGCTTTTGATATCACTTTGTTGCATGGTGGGTGGTGGTATCCATATACAACAATGTAACATTAATCCCGAGATCTTTCTCACTTCTTCAAATTCTTTTCCTTCGCCGACCACAGTTGCGAAGAGAGCTAAGAGTGCCAAGTGAAGCATTCCAGGAGCATGGAATCGAGTGCAGCAGGAAGCGTGCTTCCGTTGGACCTCTATGCAGGTCGCACTGGCAACCGTTGCTGATCTATGTAGAGCCGTTATTAACTTTTAGAAAATGTTGACTGAGGAAGCTCTGGTTGCTGCAGATAAAGTTCATGAGAAGCAGCATCCTGCAGAGGACTCTATATATATCGCTTCATCGACTCTGTACAAATGGTTTTTATGTTCCTACGGAACAACAAATACTACGTCTGGAGAGATGGTGTATCTCTTTTCTCGCACCAGCCGCTCACATGATGCGGTTCCATTAGTACCTCATTACTCCAAACCCGGGAGGCGGCTGGGGTTTAAGTGGGGAAACGAGGGACAAGTGATAGACACGTGATCCCGGTAAGGATCGCTTTATCCGGCTGGTGCGAGACAAGTGTATCTCTTGTATAATGTACTTTCTCTCTCTGTCTTCAAGTTCTCACTACCCAAGAGAACCTTCATAGTTGTGTTAGAGGGGAAGAATGGTAGAAGAGGGGATCTCCCCCTTGCCGGTCATCCAGAGGGAGGGGAAGCGGGTACTGTCATACTCTAGATAGAATGAATACAGTATGATTAAACAAAAACAAATCCTTCATAGCTGTTAACTGTAAAGTTCATCCAACCGAACCTACTACCAGCTCTTAGATTTCGTCAACAAAATCTTGAAGAGATCCAGCAGCAAGCAGTATATGTGCCTACTGTAAAACCCTACTGGAGATATATCTGGCGCCAGTAAACCCCATCAAGTGCTACTTCCGCGCTCCATAATACTCGCACAGCAGGTGCCTCTCTTCCTAAGCATGGAGCCAAAGCTTCTGCGGTCCTAAGTCTATTCTATCACATTCCAGTACACATAGTGTGCAGAAGTTGCTCGCTAGTCTGTCTTACAATAGAGTCCCCTCACTCCATCGTTCGTAGCGCAGCTCAGTACTGGCCAACAGGTGATGCCTTTGCAAATCCCTGCATCTTCTGCATTTCCATATGCACCTACTCCCTCAAATTGTTGTCATGCAGTGCGTAGGAGGCCACAGTACCCTCATGCAAAATATCCCATGAGGGGAAGCCACCCGAAAAACTACTTGCTATGAGCTACGCTACACGTATCATATTGTCTGTGCACAGATTCTCACCCGGTTTTTAAACTTCCTCAACTGCGCGTCTCCAGACAGTCAAATTTGGCACCAGTCGACTGTGAGCCACGCCCGTTCTCGGTTACAGTAACAATTCTAGAAATCATATAATTTCACATACTCAAGTTCTTGTATTTATGTATAACTCTATATATGTTCCGACCGATACGCTTATTCATGAAGCGGACAGACAAATTTGAGAATAGAACAGGAAATATGCATCTAGTCTCGAACGCTCTTAAACGCTGGGAAGCATATGCATCCTAGTCTCGGAGTTGCCCTCCAGGGTTCCAAGACTATATGCATCCAACCGTTAACCCAGGAGCCCGACATATCACTAAAGTGACTTACGGATCTTTGCTACTAATGGTTGCCCCAACTATTCCTAAAATAGGGTATGAGCTTTCTCCACTTTATTCATCCCTCCTTAAGTAGTCTGAAAGATGTTGATTCGATTCGCAGAAACCTCCCAACGGTGAAGGCCCCATTGTCTGCCGTAGGTACATATACTTCATCAGTGCATCCGTTAAACGCAGGGTTAAATGAACTAGAATTACACATATATGCCATAGAGTAGATCATCGCTGTTAGCCTCAAAATGTACGCGTTGGCGGAACGTATGCAACTCTATGTACTCTCGCGATTGTCTCTAGCTTCTTCAAGTGCACCCACCGTCAGGTACACTAATGGAACGGTATCACCTCCTAGTTGGCCGTCTCCAGCCTTGCTCCCGGCTAGCTCAGGTCGACGGGTGCCCCCACACAAAAGTCGCACGCAACATAGAGCTATTTAGTGAAGCGTCTGACGGGTCACAGGTCACAGAAGTCGGTAAAGAGCTTCATTTTGTGGGCTGCACCTCATGCTATGAAACGTGGGGGAGAATGGCTACTGCAATTCCCCACTCCCCACGGCTGGGCCAAGTAAACTATTCAAATAAAGAGGGAATATACCCTCACAAATTCATGCTCTGGTCCGAATCCAAGTCCACTGACAACCCTATGGCGGAAGGAAAACGCAAGTTACGCCTTTATAAAAGGCGTCATGAGCATAAGAAGGCATCATGAGAAGGCGTTGTGAGAAGGCGTCACATTACGTTTAAACTCTGGTGGAAAGACTACCAAAAAGACGTCACAACATGTTTAAATTCTCATCCAAAAAGGCATCTTAAGGTGTCACACCATGTAGATTCTAGATTCTATTGTAAATTGTAAACATACACATCTTGTATCGCTCGAAGCATTCTCATTGGCCGGTATTGTTTTTCCGTGTGGCTGTGCCTCAAGCTGATTGGTGGGAATTGTTCGGCATGTGGCTTCTGTGGCACCACTACCCCCAAATAAGTAATTATAAGTTACCCTACTAACTACGTTTCAGCCACGACACATGCACATGTGCAAGTCGCCATAGGATCGGCCGAGCAACGAGCAAACGTGCTCCAATCCTTTCTACTTTTTACTTGAGATTTATGAACATCTTTGTTGACCGCTCAAGTGTGCTAACCAAATCTTCATATTAACTCCTGTATGCAGCGAAGCTCACATCTTATCGGCGGCAATGCCGCCACCACACCTTGTAGTATGTACCAGTACAACGTGCCAAACTACGCACATCGTGTCCTCTTTTTCCAGCTTCCCTCCCCCACTGGCATCGGACTAGTATTTGTCAGTCTGCACTATTTCTGTTAGTTTGTGCTAATGCAGCGTAGATAAAGGTCACGGTTATAAGATGAGAGAGAACTCTGAAGATATACAAATCACAGCTATAAGGAGGAGGAGGAGGAGGAGGAGGAAGCGGACAAGGCTAAGGGGGGCACAACTTAGTTATTATAACATTCGAAGTTAGCCACGCGTTTTTATAGATTTTAGATTTTTGTTAAATACACCCACTCTACCGCGCGGTAAAGCCCTGGAGTGATACCAAAGGTGATAATCCAAAGGGATGCCGTCTATTTGCTTACTTCTCATAGTTGTAGGTACCAAACATAGTTTCTCCAAGGCCCCTTGCTTGAACCTCACTGGGACCACCCATCTACACTATATTCAATCCCTGTATCACATTTACTATTTATTTAACTACAGTCCCAGCGATCTGTCGATTTATTTTATCGATGTTGTGATGTTAACTTTTTAGTGAGGCGCGAGATGAGGTTTTGGCACTTAGACACCGATAGGCTGTAGCCTCAAGAGACTACCCCGCAAAAGGAACTGAACTTTCCCTTGTTCTTGTCAACCTCAAGAGTCTTCACACCTCAGTTCAATTCTATCACAAATCTCTAGCCCCCCAATTCCAACTCAATTGCATCAGCCAACTAAGCTTGTCATCGTTCCCTCAAACCAACATGGCAGTACCGAGTTACTGTAAGCTCTCCTCAAGACTCTCACAGCTTACAGCCCACAGCTCCATTGCCCCGCATTACATCTGAGCTAAGTCTACTCTAGTACTCGCCGATTCGCCTCCCACAATCTCCAAGCTCGAAATCAAACCTCACTTCGAAGCTCTCACCAAAGAGGAAAAGCTTTACGCTCACCATATCTCTCGCGCCTCCTTCCATGGGACTCGCATTATCCTTCGACAAGTCTCGCCGGAATCCGAGGCAATCTACGACTTGATTGTCCGTACCTATGGCGTCTGCGACGGCGACTGGGCGAAACTCGGGAGGGAAACGGGCGTTAGTGAACAGAATGTCCAATACTGGAAGGAATATGCTGCCCAATTCCTTGGAAACCTTGGAAACTTCAAGGTTAGAAACCCTCTTCCCCGGTTGCTCATGGGAGCCTATAATAATTGTCGGCAGTCTTTCGGAGACCAGAAATTCGTTCCTCGGATCCCCGAAGCAGAATTAGGAAAACTCATGAGCTGCTCTCCCGAAACTCAAAAGGCGTATGCCAAATGGAGCACCGACATATACTCCGTCTTACCCGAAAGTAAGACGCTGCTGGGATATCCCGAAGACGGTCATGTATCGGAGTACTACCCTAACTCACCGACCATCACTAAGGAAGAAATTGCCCGTGTCAACGAGTTGACCGGAAAGGAGTTTATGCCCGAAAATACGCGGCTCATAAAGACGGTTGAGACCCAGGCAGGGAAAGAGGCGACTATTTTTAAGCTCAGCATAGCTTCAGCGGAGGTAACTGGTCCTGCGAAAACATTTTTCTTCGGCGAGCAGGGTCGCCCAACAACACCGATGGTCCCGCCGCCAGATGGACCCATTATTACCGCTGTGGGTGCGGATCATTGCCACCAGATGAGGCGGATTGTTGAAGAATGTGACAAGGCTGCTGAAGCTGGCCTCAACGAAAAGGAAAAGGACATGTTTAAGCAGTACTCCAAATCGTTCAGAACTGGGTCTATGGAAGCACATAAGGAAGCACAGAAAATCTGGATACAGGACAAAAACCCCAAAGTGGAGTGTAACATTGGGTTCATTGAGGTATGAAGGAAACTACCTGCTAACGACGCTTCACAGGGGCTAATTTGACATTAGACATACCGTGATCCAGCTGGCTTACGAGGCGAGTGGGAGGGCTTCGTGGCTATGGTCAACGTCGAACAAACCAAGAAATTTGGTGAACTAGTTGCGAAGGCGGGGGAATTTATTCCTCGACTGCCGTGGGGCAAGGAGTTTGAGAAGGATGAATTCCGGAAACCGGACTTTACGAGTCTCGAAGTGCTGAGTTTTTGCACCAGCGGAATTCCAGCAGGAGTTAGTTGCCGTCCTCCCCTCTATACAATAACCAACAGCTGACCTTTTCCTTTGATCAACATACCCAACTATGACGAGTCGAGCTTCCTCCCTAGTAATGGTCGGGTAAGAATACTAACTTCTGCAACAGTATACGCCAGAACTTTGGCTTCAAGAACGTATCACTCGGAAACGTCCTCTCCGCTAAAGCGCCTAATGAGCCCATCACATTCATCAAGGAACAAGATTTAGCATTATTCGAAGCCCTCCGAGGAGCCGCATTCGAAGTCCAAGTTGGCGTTCACGAACTTCTCGGCCACGGACCTGGAAAGCTTCTAGGCATAGAGAACGGCAAGTTCAACTTCGACAAGGAGAACCCTCCGATCAGCCCTGTTACTGGAGAAAATATCACCACATGGTATAAGGCGGGGGAAACCTGGGGCAGCGTGTTCGCGAGCATCGCTGCTAGCTACGAAGAATGTAGAGCCGAGTGTGTCGCCATGTATCTGGGTGGTGAAAAGGACTTGCTGGAGATTTTCGGCTATGGCGAAGATACTGAGAAGAAGGCGGATGATGGTGATGCCCTCGATCCCTACCTTGTCGTCACGGTATACTAACTCCATGTAGTCCTCTATATTGAATACCTAAACATGGCACGTGCCGGATTGTTAGCACTCGAGTAATCGTCCTCTCTACCTATATATTCTCCGGAAACCCTGACGTTCCCTAGGTTCTGGGACCCTAAATTCGGCAAATGGGGGCAGGGGCACATGCAAGCGCGCTTTTCAATCCTAAAAACCATGCTCTCCGCCGGACCCTCCTTCATAACCCTCGACTCTAGCGCGGCTAACCACGACGACCTTGTGATCTCCCTCAACCGCGACCAAATCCGCTCTCATGGTATCCCCGCGATCGGAAAATACCTTCAAAAGCTACACATCTACAAGAGCACCGCCGACGTTGCAGCCGGAAAGAAGCTATACGATGAGATGACGTCGGTGGGAGAGGATATGGCGAAGTACAGAGAGGTGGTCATGATGAAGAAGTTACCCAGGAAGCAGTTTGTGCAAGCGAATACACTCCTAGGTGAGGACGGCGAGGTGAAGTTGGTGGAGTATGATGTTACGCTGGAGGAGCTGATTAGGAGTTATGTTGAGAGGGATGTATAATAGGTTGATTCGCTAGGATGCGGCATTCTCTACTCTAGTACTGGGTAGCCAGGAACTTCGTATTCGTCTGATGACTCGTCGAGTGATATGGAGTGGTCCATTGCATGACTCCGGCTCCTGAGTTCATGGATTGTACTCAATACAGGGAGAAAGTATAGCAATGCATAATGCACTTTTTGAAATATCTCTCTGCTGCTAGACTTATCAAAAAAGATGTGGGCGGTGGCACCTGCATTGCTATACTTTCCCCCTGTATCGAGTACTCTACTCAGGTTGAGACCACAATTCAATCGTACAAACATGTAATCGGTAGGGGACGACGGGTAGCAGGAGTGGAGCTCCGCCATCTAGCCGGCCAGCCCGGGGGCGGAGGGGATTAAGGGGCTGTCATACTCTAAGTAGAGTGAATACAGTATGATTAAAACAAACAAAAACATGTAATCGGTCACGCTGAGGCGGGAGTCATGCACAAGCGCTGCACTACAAACACACCTGCAAGCCACACACATCACAGTACATACTGGGGTAATATGTATGATCTGCAGACTATTTACTTGCGAACCAGTGGGGAGAAGTACCGTGGGTCAACAGATATCTCAACCAGCAGCCAACCATGCAATAAAATTCCAACGACTAGCTACCCTCTCCCATGATACGAGAAACATATCCATACAAGAAAAACTTTTTAACCAAGGAGAGAGAAAGAAGATCGATGCAGAAAACCCCTATCCCATATTCACGGCAAAGTTCCCCTTCCCTTGAAAAGAAAAAACACAATACCAAATAACAAGAAAGCAGCACGCTATACGCCGGATTCCCTTCCCCAAGGAAATAGAACAAGAAAAAACACTATAACCCCGCTACATACAAACTTGTGCATGTCAAATCCGCTCACCGAAACCAACGAAATTACCACTCTATTAATGCAAATAAAAAAGCTCAGTCTCTTCCTTCATTCCATCTTGCTAAACAAACCCACCCCACGGCTGATCATCTCCCGGAAACCAGCCTCCTCCAGCACCCGCGGGGATCGTATTCGCAACGGCAGGTTCAGGGTGTGGTTCCGGTTCTGGATCCTCGTGTTGCTGTTGCTGGTGCTGTTGTTGAAGCTGACGAGCAGCTTCCTCTTCCTGTCGTTTCTTTTCTATCGCTGCCTTACCGGCTCCGTTCTTAACACCCTTTGGCCGGCCTCTTCCTCTCTTGACAGGCGGTGTTTCCACAGTGCTTTGCGCACCAAGATTACTCCGACCTCCCATCGCTGCAGTCGCACTGACCAGCATTCCCAGTTGAACCGAGCTCATCCCCATCGAGTCGACATGCTGGTTTGTCGGCTCATCTTCATGTTCCGCATCACCATCAGCAAGGTCTGGCAAAACAGGGTCCCCGTATGACCAAAAATTAGACCCGCTACCGTTTCTAGCGTGTAAAGGAGTATTATTTTGTTCGGCCTGTGTAGCATCGGCGAGGAGCTGAGCGCCAGGTGATATCTGTTGTGAAGGAGATGATGATATTGTAGGGGTAAGGCCTAAGAGCTTATTTTTCGACTTTGAACCTTTTGGTCGACCGCGCTTGCGTTTTACTGGTTCTTCGGTCGGCGTTTGATCCGGTTGGGTAGAAGGCGTTGGCTGTGGTGGCTGTGGGGTCTGCGTATGATGATGATCCTGGGCGTACGCGTCAGCCGAAGACCACGACTGCTGCTGCTGTTGCTGTTGCTGTTGCTGTTGCTGGTGCTGTTGCTGGTGCTGTTGCTGTTGCTGCTGCTGCTGCTGCTGCTGCTGCTGCTGCTGCTGCTGCTGCTGGTGGTGGTGGGGTGGTTCAACGGTCTGTGCAGCACGTCTGCGAGTTGCTGGTCCCGGTGTTGCAGTCGCATTGTTGGTAGTTCCATTGGCGGTGGTATTATCGTCGTCTAGTTTCGTCCTCTTCCGGGCATTCTCCGCTGCAGTGTCTGATATATCTGCAACCTCATCGATAGTTTTTCCTTTACCTGGTTTCAACCCAAATTTCTCCCGGACCCCGGGTTCAGTCGTGTGCTTTCCTACAAAGCACCAACCGCCGGTTTTATCGTCCTCCTTCCTTGGCAATTCGAGCATTTCATCACTCGCACTTTGGATTTCCCTTCCACAACATCTCCATCTCCAAGTAGTTTTGTAGTTATTTCGTTTCCGTGCTTGCAAGCTAAGGACCAAACCGGAAGCAAAGTCCGGATACGGATGTCGCACAGCACAAGTTGTTTCGGACGAGGGATCGGACGCGGGTGTAGGACGCCATGAAGGGTTGAAGGGTTTCAGACATCGAGTGCAAGTTTGAATCGTATCTTTGTCTTTTCGAGATGGTATCACAGTGATTAGTGGAGGGCCCATAGTTGTGTTAGGTGGTTGTGCAGTAGCGGTTATCTGGGCTGGTGCCACATTCTTCTTGGTCGACGGTCGGCCACGTTTTCTCTTTGTAGGCTTATCTGGGTCAGCTTCTGGATGCGGTGGTGCCGGGGGAGGTGCTGGAGGTTGTATTAAGGGGTAGAGAGCACCGATATGTCGAAGAAGACTGTTTTCTTCAAATGAGGGAGTAGTCAAAAGCGCGTTCACCACCAGACCGGTGAATTCGGTAGGATTGGTTTGTATGTTGCCAAGAACTCGTGCGAGTTCCCAACGAACATCTTCTGGGTACTGTGCCGGGTTGAACTTGACCACCGGCGGTGGTACTACTGGGACAGGTCCCTGGGCTGGTGCAGGCACAATCGATCTTGGTTGCCCGTTCGACGTTTGTTGAGGCTAGTTTGTCAGGTCAGATTCTGTCACAGAATGAGCAGAAGAGTAGACTATCCCATCACTTACATTCGGAAATTGAGCAGGAGACCCCTTTGGTGCAGGAACCTTATGTAACACTCCCCTCCCACCCGTTGAAGCAACCATATCGCTGGTTTGCTGCGGCGGGGACGCTTCGATATCCATATGCAAGACCGAATAACTCCCAGCACCGGGAATAGTTTGTTGCCTAATCGGTTGGTTTGTTCGCGGTGACGCGGTATTTGCGGGTCCAGATACAGCAGGAGAAGCTCCATTCAACTGAGGTTGCGTTTGTTGTCCATCTGAGGAAGCAGATCCGTATGGGACGAAATCCGACACGCGAAATCGCGAGCACTGGCCGGCGGGACTGGCCGACGGAGTTCCGACACGCTGGAACTCACTCAACCGAAACCTATGGAACTGAGACTGTGCAGGTGGAGGAGCTGTTGGGGCCATCTTTGACACGCTAGTTTGCAGTCGACGAGGGACTGCAGAGGTTGTAGGAGTACGAGTCGACGAGGAGGCTTGCTGCGAAGCTGAAGTTGTAATAGAAGAAACGTCACGACGCGATTCGGGGGGTGGTGGTGGGGGGATATCTGCCATCAATTTCAAAGTGATTCAGAAAGTAACGAAAGGTGGTGCGCGGCACCGCCACCGACAGGAGCAAGTGGTCTGACGTTGATTGATGGAGATAGATGTGGTGTGGGTGTGATGATGATTGATGACTGGGGGAGCGGGAGCCGAAGCCGTGACAACTAGCTACCTCGAGCTTCTCGGGGGTGTATGCCTCTGGTGGCAGTTCCAAGGTTTGGCAGAGGTTGGGTTTGACACCTGCGGTTGAGGTTGAGGTTGAGGTTGAGGTTGGGGTGTGTGGTTGCGGTGATGGTGGTGTAAGATCGACAGAGCGTGTGATCATCGACAAATCGGCTTGAACTCGGCGGGAGCCCGGCAGCAGAGACAGAACTGAACGATTGCGAATTCCAAATACGTTGATGCTGGCGCTACAAGATATATACGGGAAACAACAACTATTATTGTTCAATGGAATCGCATCAGTCAATCACTCTATCACTTGTTGTCGTCGTCTGACGCCTGTCGCCTGTTTGGCGTGTGAGGCTGCTCTCTTTCTTTTGGGGCTAGCGCATAAAGCATTCGCTCTCCCGATGGTTTGCTGTCGTGCAAGATGTTATGCGATGTGATGGTGATCAGTTATATACGCTACTAAGTGGGCTATAGAATGGATGGAGAATTGTATGATTGTTGGAGATGGCCAGTTGGGCGTCTTGCCGAGGCAACTGGTTCGCACAGCCTCATTTCTCGCTGTGATTAATACTATGTACGATCTCCCGACCGGTTCGCAGGAGAACCCGCGAAACTTTAATTTCCGGAGCATCATCCCCTCGCACTCGTTCGTTGAAACCGTTTTAGAAGTTCGCGCAATGCACTTCCTCGCTATCATTCGCGATTTGGTTCACGCAGGAACCGCACGACCAGAGGTTATTACCAGATGGGATGATCCGCTTCTCGAGGGGAGTATCTGGGATGGAGAGATTGGGACATAATTCCGAGCGGAAACGAGCGGAACCTCCTCCTTCACGGGAAGAGTGAGAAATGTCTGATGAGGTGGAAAGTGAGGCGGGTAGAGCGAGGGAGCCAGGGAGCCATTGGGAGCCATTGGGAGCCATTGACAAGCAACAATGGAACTCAACGCTACGATTGTTTCGACGCTACTGTGCATACACTGTACATGTATTTGCATGCTTCATGCCGAGACACCTCGGAAGCGGAAAAGTATATTGAGGATCACGACAGCAATTATTCACTGTATCCTTTTCTCAACTGACTGTTCGTCTATCTACTGTCTGCTGCGCCAATTCCACTCTCGTCGTTTGAATACAGTGGATGCATCTTTCCTGTCTTTAGTTCAGACTAAAGCATGTCCTTCCTTTGTACAGTGCTCTGGGTCTCGACAGCCATCGCGGCTGCGGCTACGGCTGCAGCAGCATTATCTCCAGCTCATCACGGTAGCGGTACCTACATCCACGCCAGCTTTCCGAGACTCGTGGGCCGTCGGGGTGTCTCCATCGATATTCGAGACCTTGCAAACAGAAATAGTCTGCTGCTCAAGCGTCAATCCCCCGATGGTACATGCGGAGGAATCAATCAATACACCTGCGAGTCCGGCATCAATAAATGTTGTTCTCAGTATGGTGAGTAGACATTTGTTACTTTTAGCTGCCTCTCTGACGTTTTACAGGTTGGTGTGGAGATACTACAGATCATTGCGGAACTGGATGTCAGCCTTCCTTTGGTATCTGTACCGGAGAAGAACCTCCTCGCTGTGGGCTTCAATGGAGTGGAGCGTCTTGCAACCCCGGCAGTTGTTGCTCAGAGGATGGATATTGCGGAACTACTTCAGGCGCCTGTACAGCACCAGGCTGCCAACAAGGCTACGGAAGATGTGAAGCAGAGCGAGTTAAGACAATCCATGGATAGAGAGGGAATTAAAGACCCCCCGCAGTTATACCCCACAAGGTACAAATACTTCGACAGTTGCTAGGCCTTTAAACGGCCTCGTTCCCTATGGTAGGACACCTCCACGAGTTCCCAACCCTACTCACATCACTCGACACTCTCGATCTTATCAAAGACGAAACTTCTAACGACCCGCAGCCAAGGATATCTACGAGTGCGTAAATCCTGGGGATATAGCTTTAACCTACGACGATGGGCCCGATGTCTATACAGGTTTTGCTCTCCCTGCTTTGGAGGAAAACCTTGAAACTGATGTGTTGTGAAACGAAGATGGCATGCTCAATATCCTCGCCAGCTACGGCGCAAAGGCAACTTTCTTCGTAACGGGCATCAACAACGGCAAAGGCTCTATCGACACAATCTCGGCCTGGAGAGACGTAATCAGAAAGATGGCAGCTAACGGTCACCAAATCGCATCTCATACCTGGAGCCACGCCGATCTTTCCAAAATAACCAGGTACAGGCAAAATCAAGAGATGGTCAAACTCGAAATGGCGCTCCGTAATATTTTGGGCTACTTTCCGACTTATATGCGGCCACCATACTCCAGTTGCAACTCGAAATGCATGGTCACAATGAAGGAACTGGGATATCATGTTGTGTATCTCCCCTTTCCTTCCACCACCACTCGTACCCACCGGCTAACTCGAAGGTATAGATATTTCAACCTAAACACGGATGACTACAATAACGTAACGCCGCAGTTAATACAGAACTCAAAAAACCGCTTTTCGAAATCTCTGAACGGCACGAACTCTGCCTCGAAACAGTTCCTGGTTATCGCCCACGATATACACAAACAGACAGCGACAAACTTAACTGAATTTATGTTACAGACGTTAACGTCGAAGGGCTACAAAGCTGTCACGCTGGGAGAGTGTCTGGGAGACCCCAAGGAGAACTGGTATAGGACGGTTGGGGGCCAGGTAATCCTACCATTGATGGATGATTACTGTGGATAGCTGCTGAAATAGGAGAACCTAAAGATTTCTACCTCCACCACCACTAGTAGTACGACCTCGTCTTCGATCATGTTTGCCACTACCACGACATTACCTACAAACTGTGTTGGTTGTCCGATCATCGTAACCACAACTTCGACGAGCATCGCCACTTCTATCACAACCACTACTCAAAGCCCAATCATTACTACTACTGTGGCTACAATGACGACCGTTGTAACAACCAAGCCTTCGACCATCACTACCAAGCCCGGTACCTCCCGAAGTCCTGCATGCATGCGAACAGTCGGAGACTGGTGCGGAATACCAGTACCATCGTATGACACGATCGACAAATGCTGGAGCGCCGGTGATGCATGCATCGCAACGGGCGATAAGTGTTATGCTACCGCCAAATGGACCGATATGAACGCATGTTTGAGCTGGATGGATCTGTGTGAACAGGTCCACACTAGGTGTAACGAGTGCGTTTCCAAGGCTGGGGCGGGTGTTGGACCTTGCGATGAGCTGGGGCTTATTTACTAGCTATGTAATGGGGAAAGCGGATATGATATGAAGTTTCAAGGAGTTTGCTTTAGGAGAGTGAATTTGTGATAATGTTTAGTTTGTCCACGAAAAGAATGAGGTTTCAGAGGCTTTGAGGGATGAATTTGCTATAATTTATTGTTTTCCATTAAAAAAAAAGATGTATACCATAGTAGTTGATCATGCGCCACTAATAAAAACAACATTTGACCGCTCCTTTCTTTGACTTGCTGCGTAGGTGGGAGCGTCGTATCTGGGTCAGTGGTGCGGTAATAAACCTCGAGCTCTGGCTTCATGGATGATATTGTCATTCGTTCGTTTGTCGTGTATTCAGACGGCTGATTGCTGCCATCACTCGATTCCTCCTTCCATCCTCCAGCTAGGAGCTCTATTTTACCTACCGTGGGGTCATGATGTATACGCATCCTCGACCCTTTCGACCGCTTTTTGCATGGTGCTATTACGTCTCAAGACCACAGAGCACATTACAGCTTTGGGATGCAGCTTTAGGGTTATGTACAGATAGAGCATGGAAACTCTTAATGGCTGTACACAGTGCAGGGGCGCTTGAACCTACCTAAAAGTGTCCGAAAGAGGTGGCAGGCAGTCCGCGGGTGGTTATGTAATTCTACAAGATCCAACTGCATGGCGGTGCAGCATGAGCATAGATCTGCCTCACTCTCTTTCTTTACACAGCACGCAAGGGAAAGGCTTCCCGAACAGAGATGCCCTCAAAAACTCCATATCGAACCAAAGATAACTAAAGATGACGATGTTTAAAGAAGATGCGAGTAATGTACCAGATCTGGAGGGCTGTCAGGGCTGCTACATATTTTTCGAACGAGTACCATCTCTCACCACCACACAATTACCTTCGACTTCACTATACTCCAGTCTGGATTCTCTCAAACCTCACAAGCTCCCCCCTTCAGTACAAATAAAAATTGAAACTGTTTATCACATCCCATCACTCGCTCCCTTCCAATTTCCAACTTCCCCACGCTCACAACTCCGTACGTACCTGCATCAAAGTAAGAAGTATAGTTAGATAACTAACCGTCGGTCCACGACATCTCACATAACTCTTTCCCATTGGTTGAAACTCAAAAAAAACCCCACCATTTCTCCAATTGAGCCATCGCATTTGCATCATTTTTCTACGTACGTACACACATAAACTAGTTAAATACATTCCATAATTTCCCTAGATCCCCCGTCCGTGCTTCCCAATAGAAAAAAAAACCACCTCCCTCCATATCTTCCCGTCGTTCGTTGGTCGTTGTTTGTCATTGTTGTCGTTGTGGTGTCGGTGTCGTCTGTCATAAGATTTGTACATGAAGTTTCGTAATTACGCCATGAAAAGCAAAATCCAAAAAAAAGTGAACTGAGAAAAACAATGAAAACACACATACAAGCAATTCAGATTAATCCCTTGGGTTGCTTTGGTATTTGCCTACCCACCCGTCTTTCTGTCTGTCATTCTGCTCGTACGTGAAGTAAAATAAGAAGTCACACAGAAACCTCCTATCAGGACCCAAAGAAACCCGCTCAACAACTTTCAAATCGGAAGAAAAAAATGCAACCCACCATCCAAATGCAAGGAAAATGGGGGAAAAAAATAAGAGGATATCATTTTACATTCCCCGTTCACATACTACGCAATCCTGAGTATTTTATTCCACCGCCGATTAACGGCGCCCGTGGTGAGGATGACCGCTAGAACTCGATGAGCTCGAGCTCGAGCTGGACTCGCTACTACTAGTCGCGGTGTAGGACGTCGAATCGGTGATGTCGCTGGTGTAGTAGCCACTTGTATCAGTAGTCGAGTATTTTTCGGACGTCCGTTCCTTTCGTCGGCTTGCAAAGAGGCTGGCGAGACCAGCCGCCGCACCACCGAGTAATGCTGCCATCCCCGTCTTTTTCATACCAGAACTGTGGTGGCCACTGTGGCCTGAAACCACATGGTGCTCGGTCGAGCTGCCGTGGTGCCCAGTCTTGCGGCCAAACAAATAACCCAACCCACCAGCTGTAGCCGCAGCCAGACCAGTATGACTACCATGGCCGTGACCACTTGAACCAGAGTGAACGACCGTCGTCTCCCCTTGGTGTCCCCAGGAGTTCATCCATCCAAAGAATCCATTGAAGCCCCGGCGCATGCAGCAGCAGATGAGGATCAACGCAATGAGGAAGAAGGCTCCTAGTATACCACCCACAATTCCACCAATCTGTGCAGAGGACAAGCCCTGGGGAGTACTGTTGGTGCCAATGATACCGCCGTAGCCGAAAGTGGTGTTGCTGGAAGCGGAAGCGGTAGGGATTGGTACCAGGAAAGTGTTGGAGCCACTGACACTTGCGGTAAGCCTATTCAATTGATCAGTATAAAATCCCGCAATCAATGGCGAACGGGGTTACGGTGGTCCTTACGTTGGATATACCCCTCCTCCCGAAGAAGGATTACTACCAGTCACAGTTGGAGCTGTCCATGTTGCTGTAACATAACCCGACGACACCGAAGGGTTTATGAGGGATGAGTACACTGAGACGATGGTTTGGACGTTGGTATCAACCCTTGTGGTCACAAATGTCGAAGTCCAAACCAGAAAGTTACCATTCGCAGTATTAGGATCAGTGCCTTCACCACACTGCGATCCCGACACCGCACAGTACTGGGTCGCCGCGCAACAAAAATTAGATCCACATGGGACAGGACAGTTTTGTGGTACTGGTTCTGCCAGAGCTTCCGCTAAAGCTAGAGGCAGAGGATTTGCGACGGCATGTCGTGTGACCAGTCCGAGTGAGAACAACGACAGGCTTGCGAGCTGTGATAACCGCATTGCGAGGAGAGCTTGTGAGGATCGATGCGATAGAAGAAATCGAGGACCGATAGTACAGGCTCGGCTGCCTTCAGAGGTTGTTAACTGCTAGCAGTGCACCTCTCTCCAAAAATTGAGACGGGATTGCTATTGGTATATTGGCGGCCAAGAGAGAGAGGCTGTTGGGAGTAGCGAGCGAGGGGTATGCAGCGACAGCGAGTAACGACTTTGATGTGTTGTCTCTGTCTGCCGACTGTTTGGCGGGATTGAGATGGAGTAGTGATTGTGGTTTTCCTCGAATATGGGAGGAAAGAGAGGAATCGAGGAAAGAGAGGAAAGGGACAAGGAAGACGGCACAGCTGCAAGGTGATAGTGGATGCTGTGGGAAAAAGTGGTAAAGCAAGAAGTCGAGTGGCAGGTAAGCAGAATTCAAATGGCGGGGCGGTACCTCACAGTATTGAAGTGGCAGGCAGGAACCCTAGAAATTCAGCCACCGACATTTGAATCCGAAAACACATGGCACGCTTGCTACTGGCTGCCCGCCGGCATCTCCATACAATTGCTCCCCTTGTTTTCTCCTTCGTGATTTCATCCCACTGTACAACTGGCGATGCTTACTTCAGTACTAGCACCAAAAGCGAGAACTGTTGATACTGCAGGGGTGTGCAGGTTTCCATGGTACCCAACTCTAAACGCCCAACCACCTCCCAGGTCACCACCTACCGCCAAGCACGAGTCCCAACGAATAACAAACAAAATTATTCTAGGTGCTGCAGCAAACATGAATTAATAGGCTGGACCTAAGCGGGTGACGTCTAACTTGCGTCGGATTACCAGAAGGGAGACGGCCTTCTCATGCTCACAGGTGGTTGGGAAAACCCGTGGAAGGGTGTGCAGGAAAGGGAAAAAATATCTACCTCTCTCTGCATTTCAGACAGCAGCCCCCGATGCGAGTGCGGGAGTACACCCGCCCAATTGCAACCGAAAACCATCTCCATTGGAGAGGGAGGAAGGTGCTTCCCAGAGTTCGTGCAAGCCGAAAATAAGTGTGAGGATGCTCTATATAGTCCACCTCAATGTGCATCGTTTTGGATTTGACGTTGAAGTTCATCATTGTGGCCGAGCAGAAGTTAAGTAGCGCGTAACAGCAAGTCGCGTTAAGTACCTTTCTAGCCCGCAAGCTAGGAAAGTTGGGTTTATTTTCTGCGCTTATCCTTATCTCGAGTCGATCGGCAGCAAACCCTCTGAGTCCACCACGACACGGACATATGGGCTCGCGTTTCACTACGATATCAGCCTCTGCTTGAAATTATGGAGATCTCGGAGAGGGGAAACTGTTCTGTCCAAGCGCATATTTCTAATCATCAATTCCACCTGCTGTCCGCAGAAGGCCAAGAGGAATGGACAACACATCGAAATCGAGGCCTGGTACCATGCTTGTGGGCACGTATCTTCTCGACAAAATACAGCAACTCTTTCCATCATAGATTGCCCATCCCGTTGGTTTTCTACGCCTACATGACACTAACGGTTAGGTGGTTTGACTGCTGCAAGGCCACCTATTTTATTCCACGCCTTCTCTTCCGTATGCAGTGCTCTCTATGTCGCTATATATTAGGACCGACTAGGAGGCAGACGCTAGTGTACGAGTGCACAGGGCCTCCATACAACGGTGTCGAAGTCGAGTTGGAGCCCGAGTGCGCTGCAATAATTTGTTTCCACGACATAGAATATACTCACTCCATTGAATGCTCCACCTTCTTTGTACGGTTGATATTCAAGACTAGGAAGGCCAGGGGACACAAATTGATCCTCGCAGACCCGGTGCCTGGATAGTCGGGTTCCGTGGGACAGCCACTCTACGTTACTAGTCTGACCGGACACAGGTGATGATCCGAAATCTACAATTTACCATGGCCATCAGCGGATTGCGGTGACATACAGCTGAGACCTCAAGACATTTTCAAGTAATACTAGGTTTATGATGGGGTGGAGTGCCCTATCTAAGATTCTATTCCCACCTCTTTTCCCAAAATCAAAAACACACTTTTGCTCCTTTTACCCGTGCCCATCGTGATATAATACGAAACAAAATTAAGCCATGGAAATCGTTAATCATCAGTCATCACTCACCAGTCGATCAAGCAAAAAGAATCCCACCAACCGTGGACACCAACCATGGACACGCAAACCAAAAGCAAAAAAAATCACCGAAAAAAACCCAATCCCGTGTTCCAAAAGAAAAGGATACGCCCTTTACTTCCCCGTCGCCCACTCTCTCAACACCTCAACGACCTCTTCACCCCCGCTCTTGACAGCGACACCACAAACGCCCTCCCACTTCGCACCGTACCGCAGCAACACCCTCAAAGCATCGGCACTCTTCCGTCTGACCGCCATCTCAATCGGCGTGACGCCCGCAAAATCCCTAGCATCGACCAACCTCTCCGGCGCGAGCCCACTCACGGATCCCTCCTCCTCCATCTCCTCCACTTCCTCCACCTCCTCATCATCCCCCTCCCCCTCCTCCTCCTCCGCCATCCCATCCCACCTCTCCAACAGCGCAGCAACTACATCTCCCCTACCCGCCATCGCCGCGCAATGCACGCTCGTCCTCCCCGCATTATTTCTCACTCCGATTCTTGCGCCCACGTCGAGTAGTAGTCGCACAGTCTCGAGATCCCCGCGTCTCGCGGCCCAATGCAGCGCCGTCCACCCGCCCCGGTCGGCAAACTGCACCTGCTCCCGTCGCCCTAATAGTAATAGGATAGGCTGCAGATTCCGGCCCGACGCGCGTGGATAGGAGTTCAGTTTCACCTGCCGAATCAAAACCTCCGGTGGTGCGAGCGTGTAGAGGTATTCGTTCAGTAGGGCGTAGAGGCGCGGGTGCGTGAGTGTCAGGGCGTGGATAGAAGCGGTTGGAAGCGGGGCAGCGACGGCATAGAGTAGTTCTGGGGGAAGTGATAACAATGTGGCGGTAGCAGTAGTGGTAGTGGTAATAGTAGCAATGGTGGGTGTTTCTGGAATGGTGATTGTGGTTTCCTCTGAGGAGGACGAGGAGGACGCGTAGCAACTTGCTGCGTCTGCATCTGCATTATCTTCGCTTCTGGGTCTTTGTCGCGGCATTGCTTTTCGGTATTGTCGTCTTAGAATGGGCGACGATGTGAACAAGAGTTGCATCGTCCCCCGTAGTTCCCAGGGGAGTTTTTGTGATTGTGAGATAGTGGCAAAACGTTGTACCTGTATCTCAAAAAAAGAATGGTGGAGCCGACGGAAACATGAAGCTTTTGGATAGCTTACTACTATGACTGACCCTCTTGAGCTTGTGATGTGTGTAACCACCGAGTACTAGGAAGTTGCACGAATCATCATGCACTGCGCCCTATGCGGCTGTCTGTTGATTGCGTCGACACGAATGAAAACCTGCACACACGAATAACATTACGCCTCCCCAAAGATGGAAACTCAGAGGAAACTCAAAGGAAACTTCGAAACCACGAAGCCCCACTAGATGAATCACCCCGCAGGAGCCATTAAGGAGGGGGGCCGTGGCCAGCCATATTGCGTTCTCAGAATGACAGAACGTCAAAACGTGTCCACGTTATATTAGGGGAGATCTGCGATTGTGGTTGGCTGTCGTCGTTCCATATGCTTCTCGAACGGAGAGCACGCAGGTTCGGTACCTTTATACTACTCTAGAAAGACCAAGTTAGTTCATGATTGGAACTCATGATTGATAAACTCAACATACCTAATGCGCAGGCTAAACTAGAGTTGGATACTTCCCGAAAGGACTGGAGGTATGGAGGCCTCCAAATCTCAGGTCTGAGAAATTCGCACATTTTGAGCAAGTTTTGGTTCACAAATCTGGGAGAGGGGCTACCACTCTACACCCAGATCACCATCCCAGAATCCTAGATCCTAAAAATTATCTTTTGTCGCGGTTGACCGTCGTCATGCTGTCTAAGGCTACGCCCAGATTCTTATGGAAAGTGTATTAAATTCCAACCCTTGACAACCAAAACGACCTTCCCCGCTGCTGCGAATTCGAAACGGACTGAGTTTGCGGTGAATCATAATGCAACACTGTAAAATAGATGGAAAGGGGGCAGTGCTTCTTCGGTTTGTCGAAATCACCATGGTGATCCTTATGTGCACAGAAACATTTTCTTTCCAAACTTCCATCTATTATCACCAACCAGAACCAACCGTCAAGACACATAATACACAACAGCATTCCAACTTTTGAAAGCAACATCACAATAGAATGAAAAATAAGAGAAGTCCCCAAATAAACATGCATCCCAATGATTCCCCAAAAAGTCGGTAAAAACTCCCGCTGTAAGCCCAGGCCCTCGAGTTCGCAAAATAAATCGCAAACCAATATCTCCACACAGCCTATATTAAACTCTCCCACTTATCCAACCCCGTCTTCTCCTCGTTCTTCTTCGGCGTGATATTATAGCTACCGGTGCCTCCCAGATTCATTGTCCCTAAACCACCGAGCGCATTCGGCGTCGCAACTGGGGCTGGCGTCGGGGTTGAAGCCATCCCAAAGTTTGTGAGCTGTATTCCACCGCCCTTTCTCGGACCGCTTCCTCCAAACCCATTGAGCCTGGTTGAGGATGTGTTGCTACCGCCGCCCAAGTTCAACCCGGACATCATCTGATTCATTGGTAAGTTCGCTGAGGGTGTCGATACAGGTCTATTATTGCTAGTCGGGAAGGTAGGTGTTGGTTTCATAGCTGAAGACCAGTTTAACCCGCCTCCAGTGCTGTTATTATTACTACTGCTATTGCTACTGTTGGCAGTGGGTTGCTGGCGGAACGCAGTGGTAGACCCAAAGCCCCCAGAATTAGGTTGTAGGGGCGTCGAGAACCCCATCCCCATCGACGATGAAGAAGACGTGGGCTGGAGAGCCGAGATCGAATTTATGCTCGAGTTTTGTGAGTGACTAAGAACACTATTCATAGATGTAATGGAAGGCGGCATATGCTCGGTTGGACTCGGAGTAGACCATGCAAACTTTGGCGAAGCTGTTGTCAAAGTACCGGGGCTTCTGCTTCTAGCAGGAGAAACTGACATTGCAGGTGTTGGATTAAAGGACCCATTGGTCGAAGGTGGAGCAGTGGCTTGCCAGTCGAATCCATCGTTTACCGGCGCCTGACCTCCGTTCTTCTTCCCATATACGAGCCTTTCAAAATCCGTTTCAGCACCGGGAGATGTCGCTCTGTTCATGGCGTGAAGGCCGGGCGCACCGCCAAAGGATAGGAAGTCTCCCGCAGACTGTCCTCCAGGGACGGAAGAGGAAAGTTCCTGGAGCTTCCGGATCTGCTCGGCCTCAATCTTTTGAGTGAGAGACTTGATAATCTCCATGAAGGATTTAAACTATTTATTGTTAGTTTTCTCCGATTAAACCAAAGCAATATAGCCATACCTGCTCCAATCCAAGTAGAGGTCCGAAGCTCATAGTCCATAACGTCGGCAGAATATCCATAGCGACAATCTCACGATCACAAGTTTTCCCGATCTCCCTGAATACCGACAAAGTTTCCATCATCACAGCCGGTTCCTTGGTTTTGATTCCCTTCAATAGCGGAATCACCTTTTCTTGGATGGTATATTTGTCCAAAACAGGTGCCTCTTCCCCTTTAGATTTAGCTTTGCTGTGCGAAAATCCGTCTAATTCATCGCTTGCTGGGTTGTTGGACCCTGCGCCGCCGCACAGTACACGGAATGCCTCGAGCCCACGAATCTTGATACCAAGACTAGCCGTCTTTGTAAAAACTGCAGAGACGACAGGAAACAAATCGTTCTTTAATGTTGGGAAATCAAGTTTCGGCAATATAACTGGTAAACATCGCAGCGCCATGTCCTGAAGTGCATTGGTAGGGGACTCCAAGGCTAGGAATACGAGTGGTAGCACATCTTCCTTAAACTCCAGCGCAGTCGTTTTATCTTTGATAACACCCATCTTCGAAAGAATTACTGTCAAACCACCCTCTTTACCAGTTTCTCGTTCTCGCTCTGCTATCTTTGCTGCAGCTGTTTTCGGCTCACTCGTAGACACTGTAGCGCCACCAGGGGGTACAAACACTTCCTTCAGTCTCTTTAAAACCTTTTCAGAAAACAGTCTGGACGACGCGGCCTCCACAATATGGAAGATGTTCGGAAGGACCAGTGCCAACATAGAACCGTCCCGCAGTTCCTCCACAAGTCCGGGAAGTATTTTCTTCTCCAACACGCTGCGCGGAAATTGAGGCAATATCTTGGGCAAACCACGCATAAAAGCAGACTTTTCCGACGGCGTCTTAGCTGGAAATTGGTCAAGGAAACGCAATGTTGATACGAGTATATTGTCAAAGTACTCGCTCTGTTGAAAATCCCGAGCAGTCATACGTCCGGCTGGCCGCCGAGTAATCAACTGCGGCAGCACGCTACCTGTAAGCTGCCGGGGGATTGGACGAGCAGCGCAGAAGTTGTTTGAAGAATTTGGCGTAGTTTGAGGGGAAGATAGCAGTTTGCGATATGTAGAATTGGAGTTGTGGGATTCAATTGGCGAAATGTGAGGGAAATTGTAAAGAGCAACGATGAGCACACCAAGTGAGAAGAGATCACATGATGTTGAAAGGGTCTGATCAAGGACGAGGTCAGGCGCCGCATAATCGAGTTGTAATTGGACATTGGGAGGCAGGCGGGGGTCGGGGTCTGGAGGTTGAGGCGGATTCGTGGAGTTGATTGCAAACCCAAGGCCACAGAGCTTCCAGTCGGACTATATATACATGACGTCAGTCGCTGGCTCAATGCTATGTCACTCAGAAAGCTGTAGCTCCCGCAACTCGCGTAGAAGCTTGAGGTAATTTAGAGCACACGTACCTTTGCATTCACAATCACTGCATCAGGTGTCAGGTTTCCATGTATAAGATTTGCACTCTCATGGAGAAATTCCAGCGCCTTCCCAAGCTGTAGCAGTCCCTTTTGGATTTCCAACTCATCGATCTCTACTTCCCGCCGCCGTCGCCTGCCATCATCATTCTGCACATATCGTGACCCCCCGCTTCGCTCTTCCTCATCCTTTTCCTTTAACAAGGTCGCAAGCGACCCAGTAACCGGTTCGGTAACAAATTGTAAACCCCCGCTTCTGGTCTCCTCGACTGGTTCCACAAGTTCCAGGATACATGGGTGCCGTAGTCTTGCAAGCAAACTAGCTTCGCACTTCAATCTCTCAACCGCCTCATCCTGCGCAGTCTTCAGCCCTTCCCTCGAATTCAAACCTCCTCGTAGCGACCCAGATCCATTATCAAGTGATCTCCGTTCGAAGACAAAGATTGAAACGGGCTGGTTTGTCTTTTTCTTCTTTGCGTCGTAGATCTTCCAGGGGCCACAGTGTGATATCGGGGAAGCTGATTTCTCGTAGTAGTTTGCCGAGATGTTGGAAGAGAAGGATTTGAGGGCATTGGAAAACATGGCACCTGCCATACTTGCCGAGTTCGGGCAAAATTTGGAAATTGGGAGAGCGAAAAGTTGTCGGTCGTGATTCGGGCGGGTGGTAAGTTGGAACTTGAACGCGCAAACCATTGACTCAGCCGCAAGACCAAATTTAGAAGTTCGTTGGGTACTTAAGTAGTGACAGGTGTTTAACTTTGTTCGACGATAATGTCCAATTCGTCCCTCTAGGAGCCTTCGTTCTCACGATAGTTTCATCTATAATACATAATCTACATCGGTGACCGCCAGATGACTTGTGGTGATGTCGTACGACTGGTTGAAGAGAAGGCGGTGCACACTAAAGTGAAAGTTTGGTTAATTCATTGGGAAAGCAATTGCAATCAATGAGTCTAGATACATATAGATTACTAGCTGGGATTAACCCCACAGTCGCATTGAAAATACCTAGGTTGCGTTCGGCATAAGACAAGATATCCCGAGACTTTATCGTACATCAAGACAGCGTGAGTGATACATCATGATGCATTTCCGCCCGTCTACAACCAGGCGTTAGAAACGTTAGATTACATGTATATATATCACCTCCCCCGTTCTAATTGAGCACAATCTACTTGCAAAATTCATGTGCCAAATAACGCCGCTCCCACTTGTATCGTACCAGTTCCCCACTTCATCTTACATGCTCTTCATCTCGAATAGGCCCGAAAAAAAGCGGCCGACAATTGTCGTCATCGTCATCGTCATCATCATCATCGTCATCGCGCTGGCCCTTTTCTCTGTCCTGTCGTTTAGGAGAATGTTTAGGATCCGCCTTAGCAGCACCCAGCATCCGTTTCAGTTTTTTGCCCACCACCACGGCTTCCGGTTTCAGTTCCTTCTTAACCTTGGGCGGAATTACCGTAGGTATTTTCTCCAACACCTCTGGGCTTACTAGAGGGGCCTTCGGCTTTATTGGGAACAATATTTTGGGCCTCTCCTTCGGTTTTTGCGATCTCCTTCCTCTCCTCCTTCTCTTTTTCCTCATCGGATTGGGCGGCGACAGCCATTTCGTTCGTGTCCATGACGCTCCCCAAAATGTCTTGCTCATCCTCCATTCACTTTCTTTCTGTCGTTTCAGCCTCGACGCCTCCGCAGCCTTCTCCCTTGCAGCTTTGGCGGCCTCCCGCGCTTGGCGTTCAATCGCTTCTGCTTGAGGGGTGTACATTGCCACTATTTTGCTGAAGTCCGCCTTCAAATCTTCCACTCCATCGTACCCCTTCCCACCATATACATTGTCGGCCCAAGCTCTAGACATATCCTTATAGTAGTCTAGAACCCATGAGGGGGACTCAATAGTAGAATACACTGCAGACTTTCCTGGTGATGCTTCCATCAACTTGCTTGCCATCGGCAAGACTCGTAGCTCCGCCTCATCTTCCTCGATCCCATATTGACATGTACAAATCGAGTCAAGACGTAGATAGCCGTGAATAACATTCGGAAAGGCCTGAGCACGGAGGCCGTCGAAATGTTTGGGCACGCCACCTATTGGAATATATTTCCTCGCCTCTGCTGGATGATATCCCTTGTCCCTGCAGAACTCCACAGGGCCTAGGCCTCCAAAGGTGGTGACATCAGCAAATCGCACAATTTTCCAAGCGGGATGAAGTCCTATAACCAACACTCGGTGTGGTATGATCATGTTCAATAGACGGCCAGGCCCTTTCCTGTCAATATACCCGTGTTGTATTGCATCGGCTGGGTCCATCTCGGGTAGAATCGGTCGTCCTTCATACCAACATCCCACTTTTAGCTCCTCAAAAGGTACTGTAGGACGTCTTTGTGGCTTTGGGTCATCTACTTTATAAGTAAGAATTAGTAAATATCACGGTAATATTCTGGGACTTTCGGAGCTAATTGAGAAGCAGAACGATGGTTGTGGTAAAGCACACACCCTTTTTGTTCCCAAATCCCCAAAAGAACCTCCGCTGTCCGGCGAGTATATGAATAGGTTGACTCGATTGCCATATCGCAAGACGAGCGACATACAGGACGGACATGTGTGGTATCAGGAACAGGCTGGAAGAGATTGATTGCGGCTAACTAGAACCAACGGGAAAATACAGTCCGGAAGCCAAGGTCTTGTTCGTAAGATTTCTGTACTTGCCGACACACTCTGGTAGCTTTTGAGATAGCCTTTGAAAACCTTCAGAGAATTCAATGACGCTGATATTGCAAGACAGTGGGATATCGTCCTGATAAATTGTGTCGCCGTTCCCTCAAGACGACAGTCACACAGTACATTCAAAGATGAAGAATGAATTCCCGTCAGGCCCATTCCGCCGTGTCGGCGGTGGTGCGGCCCGTAAATTGCCGAGTCGTTGTTTTAGCCCAGCTTAGTAGGTCAAGTCTCGCGATCGAACAAACGCAGTACCGGAGAAGCAGTTGGACTCAATTGAAGGCGGTGACGCAGATAGGACCGGGGATAGGTTGGAGGAAGGGGCGGATTAAGGGGAGGGGGGATGCGGAGAAGGCTTGTGAATGAAATTTCGGACAACGGGACCCTGCATTATTCTGAAGCTAAGAAACCGGGTAACTTTGGGTGAGTGAAGTATGGGTTTGAAACCGAATTGTGTTAAAGATTTCTGCCACAGCTTTAATTCTCACATCTTAGTCAAACAATGAAAAGAGAAATCACAAGAAAGACGGCGCAATTGGGCGATTGGCAGCTGGAAATCGTAAACAAACGGTTCTCAGCTCCACAATTGCTAGCAAGTGATCTGGGTTGCATCGGAGTCCGAACGTGGTGACTTCTCGTTGTTTTCGCACGAGACCCCCGTGCATTCATATACCCCCATCTTACTCCGTCAGCTGTCTCAAAACCTCCCTCCACCCCACCAGTGCTCTCTAGACACCATCCCCTCCTTCTTCCCTCGACATACCTCCGCATCCTGTCACCTCTCTCATACTCTGCCGCAATGCTGCGCCCATCAGTGCTCCTGCGTGCGGTGAGACCGCAGACCGCGCGGTACGCCGTACGTTCATATAGCTCGCAAGCTCCGACACTCGCAAGCGTCGACCCGTCTAAGTTGGTGATCCAGCGTACCCAAATGCCGGGGCAACTCATGAAAGAGGAGGATCTAGTGTTTGGAAGGACCTTCACTGGTGCGGCGTGCCTCCCACTTCCTATGTCGCGATACCGCAGTGCGCCGCCCGATGACTCCCGGTGCTAATGCCAATACCCAGACCATATGCTCTCAATCGAATGGACTGCTAGCAAGGGCTGGTCGGCGCCCCGGATAACACCCTACCAAAATCTCTCCCTTGACCCCGCAACGTGCGTTTTCCACTACGGCTTCTCCTGCTTCGAGGGTATGAAAGCCTACCGCACCGCTTCGGGTGAGCTCCGTCTCTTCCGCCCCAAAAAGAACATGGACCGCCTCAGCACCTCCTCCGCCCGCATTGCGCTGCCTGGCTTCGACCCTAAGGCTATGGTCGAGTGCATCTCTAAGTTTGTTGCACTGGAAGAAAAATTCGTCCCCAAGAAGCGCGGCTACACTTTGTACCTCCGGCCAACCATGATCGGAACGCAGAGTACACTTGGTGTTGGCCCCCCTGGTAGTGCACTATTCTTTGTCATTGCTTCTCCTGTGGGTCCCTACTACCCCTCTGGATTTAAAGCAGTGAGCCTCGAGGCGACGAGTAAATTTGTTCGCGCCTGGCCCGGAGGAACGGGAGACAAGAAGCTCGGAGGAAACTACGCGCCTTGTATCCTTCCGCAGCAAGAGGCGGCAAAGCGCGGATTCCAACAGAACCTCTGGCTTTTCGGCGAGGAGGGTTACGTGACGGAAGTGGGCACTATGAACCTCTTCACCTGCTGGGTAAACAAGGAAGGCGTCAAAGAGATAGTCACCGCACCTCTCGACGGAACTATCCTCGAGGGTGTCACCCGTGACTCTATCCTTGCGCTTGCTCGTGAGTTTTTGACAAAAGAGGGTTGGAAGGTTACTGAGAGGAAGTATACCATCAAAGAGATGGCGGAGGCTGCCGACGAGGGCCGGTTACTCGAGGCGTTTGGAGCTGGAACTGCAGCCATTGTGAGTCCGGTTCGAAGAATCGCTTGGGATGGTGGTGAGGGTGGTAGCCAAAGGGATATCAACGTTCCCCTTCCGGAAGGCAAGGAGGCTGGGTCAATCGCAGAGCGCATGTGGAAGTGGATGGAGGCACGCCAGTACGGTGATGTTGAGACTGACTGGAGGTAAGTTCCTTCCCCAAAAGTTCCTTCCTGTCTATCAGTCGCTAAAACCGAACAGTTATCCCGTACCACTGAATGCCTAGGGTATGGTAAATGTTCAGGGAGGAAGATTGTTGGGTGGAGGATGCATCGAGTGATTTGGGGAGATGGATGGGCACTTTCGGAATTTAAGCATGAGATTTTCTGCAAAGGCTTTGTGATTCGGACGGAGTGTATACAATTGGGTAATGTTTTTCTTTGTCTTTGCTTTCTTTTCTTTGGGGATATCATAGATTTTGGGCTATAGATGGGAGGATATATCGATATAAACCATTTTCTGTGAATGCCCGTTTGCTATTGTGAATATGGTCTGAGTCAGACAACACATCAACCTCATCATTTACAAATATCTACTTGCCCAATGTATCAGTTCAAAAGATGAAAAATCGTAAAATATAACTCGATCGACAGCGGCGGTAGCGGAGAATGTATACCATGTGGTAGAAGTTTACACTCTAAAACGCAACCCCAAAAGCAATGGAAAAGAAGTACAACAGCAGCAGGAATCAAAAGGAACACCTCTCCCCTCCCCATCTCTGTCTATTTCATCAAAAAGACCCCCCACCACCCCCACCACCATATGATATATACTATCTACCGATATATCCCCCTACGCCCCTCATTTCCCACTCACTGTCTGCAGCGTATCCGTGATCTTCCTCGGCTTCGTTGAATCCGGGATGACTCCCTCCGTCTCGAGTCTCCTCCTCGCCTCTTCAAGCGCCCAAGTTTGGATCCTTTTGCCACCCTGTCAGTCCTCCTCCCTGTTCACCTTCCTCCCCCGAAAAAACAAAGACTCACGAAGTATCGGGCTTATAAGCGTACGCGACGCCGGCCGCAAACAGGCTACCAAAGAAACCCCAGTACATGATCGGCTCCCACCCCTCTCGCTTCGCCGCAGGCTCCGCCGGATTCTGGTTCAGAAACCACCCGGTCGGGGGGTCATATGGGCTTTCGTGTCCATGGCTCTGCGATGCCATGGTTCTTCGCGAGATGGTGTTTCGGACGCGGACGATTGTCGGTGGTGGGCGGAGGAGAGGCATTGTGGATTGTGCGCGTTGGCTGAGAGTGGAGATTAGGGCGTTAAGGTTGAGGTTGGTGGAGGCGCCGACGATGATGTCGGTTATGTGCCCCGGGGTGAAGTGAGGTTAGTAACGCCAAGACCGGACTTTGCCGGTTGCGGATTGGGGCACCAACGGACGAGAGAGCGGGAATTCACTAACATCACTCGGGCGGAAATCTACTCCAGACCACTTAGGTATTATGTGGCTGTCATTTCGGTCCGTTTTGAGGACCCGGTACGATAAAACGACACCTTTTTTATATATTTCCAAATTCGCCAGCGTAACTTGCATTGTGAAGCTCAGTTGTGCAACAGCGCCAATCGCGATTCGATCATATCTGCATGTGCATATAAAGCTGGCAAGTTCCTTAGACAGGAGTAGATAATTGCATTCTTCGATTGGTAACCCCGCCATCGACCTCGCCCAAATCAATTTGTTTAGACCTTTCAGTCAGCACAGCGACCTATGACAAGCAGCATCAATCCGAAAGGAAAGAGTGTGGTGCGGGAGTATGCTCAAAGTGCGGAAGGAGAAGTACGTAGCTCTAACACGGTTGAGACACAGTCGGTGGGCGGCACTTCCAGGTTTCCAGCAGCTCTGGCACTTACATGGATTTGTTGACTTAGGTAGTAGCTCCAGCTCTGAGCCTTTCGCAGCCCATACAAAGCGTCATACTTCCGTATTTACTCCACAGCACCACGGGTACCGAAAATAATGGCAATACCGAGTTCAAAATACTACCAGAGCAGCTGAAGGGCATCCGAAGTCTCCAAGAACTGCACGAACTAGGAGGACTACGCAGACTAGAATTTGGACTCCGGACTGACCAGCGGACCGGGCTGAGTTTGGACGAAACAACGATAAACCAGAAGAGGATTGGAAGGGTAGCGGTGTCCAAGTTATGGCATGGTGAGAACTAACCGCTTGCCATAGTTATTGATTTGTAATCTGGCAAGCGCTCTGATACTAATCAGTGACCACCAAACAACGCACGCCTGGCAAAACATGGGCGGATCCGTACGCGGATCAGATACGAGTGTTTGGAGACAACCGACCACCAGAACGCCAGATAAGGAGCATTTGGGAGTTGATTTGGGGGGCTTGCAATGACAATATTCTTATACTTCTCTCGGTTGTTGCATTGATTTCGCTAGGTCTGGAATTGTATCAGAAGTTTGCGGTGCAGCAAGCAGACAACAAACAGCGTACGCAATGGGTGGAGAGTACTACCATCATTGTTGTGCTAGCTATTATCGTGCTTGTTGGTGCGATTAGTGATTGGGGAAAGGAAATGCAATTTGTTAAGTTGAATAAGAAGGTATGTAACTATATCGCGCCGCCTATCACCAGGGGGAACTAATGGATGCTATTGATAGGAAGAAGAGGGGAGAATGGTCAAAGTTATTCGCTCTGGTAAATACATCCGGATACCTGTTTATGACCTTCTTGTCGGTGATGTCTGTCATCTCGAACCGGGAGACGTGATTCCCGTAGACGGCGCTTTAATCGAAGGACACATAAAATGCTCCGAGTATTCAGATAGGAAGTCTGATGAGGTCAAAAAAACACCAGTCGACGCCGCTATGCTGCATTTGGCATCGGATCCAGATTGCACGTTGGATCCATTCATTATCTCGGGATCCGAAGTATCAGAAGGGGTTGGGACATTCTTGGTGACCGCTGTTGGAATATATAGTAATTTTGGTGACGCTCTGAGGTCATTCCACGCAGAATCCAGACCAACGTTACTGCAACTAAAACTCAACAGCTTCTCTGAAGGTATTGCGAAATTAGGAGGCAGGTATGTTGCGTGAAGTCCATTCCAGTGCGCTACTAACGAGCACAAGCGTGGCTTTATTATTATTCGTTATTCTTTTCATGAGATTTCTTATCTGGCTCCGCTTCAGTGAAACACCTGCCTTCGGGAAGGGACAGAAATTTCTGCAGATTGTCCTCCTTTCAGTCGCCGTCAGCGTTCTGGCATTTCCACTAGGACTTCCCCTAGCAGTTGACTTTGCCATTGCAACAGCCACAACAAGGATGTTAAAACAGAATAATCTCGTACGGGTTAGGAATATCATGGAAACAATGGGCAGTATTACTACATTGTGCATCGATGAAACCGGGGGACTCACTCAAAACAAGATGGTCGTAGTCGCAATCACTCTGGGAGCATCTTTTCCGGACCCAGAAACCTCCATATCTGACTTTGCCGCCAAAATACCATCACATATCAAGCCCATCTTACTTCACTCGATAGCAGTCAATTCCACTGCTCTCGAAACCGAGAAAAACGGCGCAAAGACGTTCATTGGAAACGAAACCGAAATAGCGTTGCTGTGGTTCTCCCGCAATCATTTGGGCATGGGACCGGTAGCTGAAGAACGATCCAACGTTCATGTTGTTCATGTTTCTCCTTTCGACAAAGACAAAAAATACATGATTTCTACAATCAAGCTACCAGATGGCAATTACCGTATGTTTATGAAAGGGGCACCGGAGGTTCTTTTGCAATGGTGCTCTCAAATTGTGGTGGACGATGATGCAAAGCAAGAGCGTGAGGTCCGAATGACGCCAGAAAAAGAAGAAGCAGTCAATAGCACCATTACTGCTTTTGCAGGGCGATCTCTTAGAACAATTGGGTTTGCATACCGGGATCTCGCTACTTGGCCGCCAGAAAATGGTGGGTAGATATCGTTGGAGATATGGTGTGGCTAGGATTGTTCGGAATTCAGGATCCTCTACAAGCCGATGTGTCTAAAGCTGTCTACATTCTCCAGAAAGCTGGAATATTCGTACGGATGATCACTGGAGATAACCCACTGGCAGCACAGTCCATGGCCAGAGCTTGTGGTATCTATACAGATGGTGGTATTTGCATGGAGGGTCGAATTTTTCGTCAGCTATCTCATTCTCAGCAGGATCAAGTGTTGCCGAGACTGCAGGTGTTAGCACGATGTACTTCCAATGATAAGCGTCTTTTGGTGGAGAGGCTAAAAGTACTGGGGGAGACTGTTGGTGTAGTAGGATATGGAACCGATGATGGCCCGGCGTTGAAATCAGCGGACGTTGCGTTCTCCATGGCGGCAGGAACCGAAGCGGCAAAAGGAATTTCTTCAGTCATTATCCTGAACAATGCTTTTTATAGTAGCACGTTAGCTATTATGTGGGGACGTGCTATTACTGACGTGGTGAAGAGGTCCCTTCAGGTATGCTGTGCCCTCATCGCTTTTCTCCTTGCCTTGCTTTAAAGGGCATCCTAAGATCTCCTTCCTTCCTAGTAGAGGGTCTTCCACACACCAAGTGTACGCAACTAAAAGATACACTTTGACTTGGTAGGCTTGACCCATTCTAATGGGTGGGCTAGAGCTAGAGAGGCGGCGTAAAATATAAACATTGCTGATCTCTCTGGATATTGCAGGTTCAACTCACCATGATAATCGCCGCTATTCTCGCCACTTTCGTTTCTGCAGTCTCATATGATGCAGAGGCGTCCACTTTGTCTGTCGTGCAAATACTCTGGATATGTTTCATAATGGATACTATTTCAGCGTTCGCGATTTCAACCGACCCCCCAGATCGACTAACCATGGACAGAAAACCAGAACCAAAACCAGCACCGTTGGTCACGGCCTACATGTGGAAGATGATTCTTGGACAGGCCATCTATCAGATTAGTATAACTCTGATACTCTACTTCGCTGGGAAACGTATATTTCATAGCATCGGCGTAGATCAATTGAGTACACTTATCTTCAACACATTTGTGTTTATGCAGATCTTCAATCAATACAAGTATGTTCGACACGCTCTAACCGTATCAGTAGAGTACTCATAATCAATCTACTCTTAGTACACGGCGTTCCGCCAACCTAATTGCCTTTACACGGAACTGGTATTTTCTCGGCTTGAACCTACTCTTGATTGGCGGACAAATTGCCATCGTCCTTATTGGCGGGCGAGCATTCTCTGTCAAACGCCTAAGCGGCCCCCAGTGGGCAGTTTCCATCGTTCTAGGCCTGCTCTCAATTCCACTCGGCATGATCCTCAGGGTAATACCGGTCGAAGCACTGCTCACTATAATCCCATTCCCCAGGCCTCGAACCCTCTCCTCCCATGTTTACTCCCCGAAGACACAGACCGTTTCGAGTGGAACAGAGGCATCGAAGAAATCCGCGATGAGCTCACTTTCTTGAGTATAGTCCGGGGAGGTCGCCTGAACCAGTTAAAGTATCATCGAAGGAATCTACGAGAAACTATATCGAATATTTTCAAGCGCACGCCCAGAGGCGGGAGTGTGATGCGCCCATCACCGCATCGTCGGTACCGGTCCAGTTCACGAGCCAGCAGTCATGTTGGCGCTGCAGTAATGATCCCCAGCATAGTTGCAGGAAACATTGGTGGCTGGTCCCCGGTCGAAAGACCCGCAAACCCTTCACCGGGTTCCTCGAAGACTCCTCCGGTGGATACAGTTCCCAGCGAGGGGCCACCAGACGGAAATATGACCGGTCTAGCTTTGGTTCAATCTTCGGACGAAGTATCTCGTGAGAATATGTCCGACCAGGTTTTAGTTCAATCTTCTGAGGAAGTGTCAGGTAATTCCAAGGCCTAGTCTCAATTTTCAGGTTTTCATCGCATATTCTGGAAGACCAACAGCATTGTTTCTGATAATGCTCGGAAGATATTATTTAGGCAATGATTGGTTAGCACTGGGTTATGGGTTATTACTGTAAATTTCTAGGATGGCGGGCATGACGACAGCGAGGGGCAGGGAACTACAAGGTGAGATGAGGGGCGCAAATAATTTTATATTGCTGTTTATTTGTAATCATTTTGTACAAGGGAACACGCGTATGGAAACCACACGCTACCCTGAACAATATTTTTCCATAGTTCTGCTAGTTCTCTCAAAGTTAGCCCGAAACTCGCCTTCGGCTCCTTCGGGCGTGTGTTGCTCGCAAGCTCGCCATATCTTCCCCGGCCGGGTAAATTTCGAGAAATTGATTTCGCGTCCTCGTGTAGGGATTCAGCTGCTTGCGGCTATGACATACATATTCCCAAATTTTTCCTTCCTACTCCAGTGAAAACTAGAAAGGAAAACAAAGTAAAGTCGTAAGCCCCCTCCACTACCCTCATCCCCTTTTTTATATTGCTGTGATATGTAGCTGGGGGGATATTGGAAGGGCTTCGATTCACGGATTTGTGGAATATTTAAATATGTAGAAAAAGAGCTACTGTACTCGTCGGATTTTCAAGTTATCGGCCGCCTCTAAACCCTAACTCACACTAATCTTAAGAGTCATTTAAGTGCTGGATTAACTCATATACAATTGGATTAGGGTTAAGGGTGGCTGAATACTTGAAAATCCGACAAGTAGCAAGCGCGACAAAGATCTTTGTTATGAGATTTTTTTCAACACTAAATGCCCAAGAGTGGGCGGAATCCTCAATAAAATCTCTTCGGACGGGGCCTTTGTGACATGACATCCGAAGCATCGTGCTTGGTACAGTATATCATCAACTTCAGTAAATAATACATTTAGTTTCCTCATTTCAACACCTAATGACAGTGGTTTCGCCTTCAATTCAAGACATGGCCCTTCTTAACGCTCACCCCTTTATACCTTCACCTGTTCGTATTCTCCTTTACATGGGAGGTTTTGCATTTACTTTCTGTAGTTGACCCAACACTGCTGCATGCTTACACCGGAGCGCTGCATGCGCCGCAGTTTCTCCATCTTTCCTCTCCGCATTTACGTCCGCACCCGACATCAGTAGTCGTCCCACAACCACTTCATGCCCATACCAGCTTGCAATATATAAAGGCGTCGATCCATCATCGTCTTGGGCATTGACCTCGGCGTCGTAATCCAGAAGTGCTTGGACGATATCTGCATTCGGGTTCCTCGCCGCTGCGTGAAGTGCTGTCTGTCCATCATTCTTTTTCGCAAGAATGTCGGCGCCTACCTCCAACAGACGCTTCACATTGTCCAATTGGCCATACCAACTTGCCACGTGAAGCGCTGTTGAACCGTCAACATCCCTTTCATTAATATCTGTAGTCACTGAAGTCAGGAGATGGCCTAGGATCGCAACATTGTTTTCCTTAGCAGCGCCGTGCAACGGAGTCCACGCTCTCTTGGTTGCGGCAGCAGCAGTTCGTCTCTGCTTCATAACGAGTCGCCTTACAACGTCTTCGTGGCCACATTCAACAGCCAAGTGAAGCGCCGTGCCACCAAGATAAACCCGTTCCTGTAAGTCGATTCCGTCGCCGTCAATCATTTGCGTCACAAGCTTCCCGCAGTCATTCATTACAGCCCAAACGAATAATTATGTGTCTTTGCGTATACGCTGCACCTCAATATCCTCGAGGGGCTGAACATTTCGGATCCATGCGGAGGTCGCTTTCAGACGGTTGTAGCCACTCCTGAGCTTTAACCGAAGGGATTCGTCGTGTTTCAAGAACAGTACTGTTACTATACAAAGGGCGAACAGCGGTGCTGATATATAGAAGTAGGTAGTCCAAGAGGGATAATTTTTGGTCAAATCAACATTCATACCGTAAAGGCTCTAGATGACCCGATAGTCAACAGAAGGACCGATCCTGTATACGGTGAATTGGATGGTAGTTTACGTCCAGAGACAAATAAAAGTGGTAAAAAAATGAACTGAATAGCAGCACTGTGATTTAGCAGCAGTTACCACAGGCAGGCTTTCGTGGTAGCTCACAGTGATCCAGGTCAATCTCTTGATGCTGGAATTTTGCTCTCGTGATCTGTAAGCTTCGTCAATGGAGATGAGGTTGCATGTCTTTGGGGCCATCAGCCTGGTGTGTGTAAAGAGATGAGCCCTAATTGATAACTGACCCGGTGTATAAGTTTGTCCGTTTTCTCCACCAGCTCCCGAGAAATCTCTTCACCAAGTTCTTCAATTCTCTTGAAGTTCTGCTTGGGATCATTCGAATCTGGCCGGCCACTATCGACCCGATTCGTATCCATGCGCCAACCAATCGGATGTTCTTCCTCGAAAACTAGAACCTTCAGACATTCCAGTTGACGCTGATGCGTCAATTGTAGAGTTGCCCACAAGTCCGCAGCCCTAGTAAGCTTCCTGACAAGCTGCTTGTCTATTATGGCCTTCTCGGTAAGAACCTCCCTGTTCTGAACAATTTTCAGCAAGCAACATTCCAATCCAGTTAGAACGGAGTCATTACCGCTGCAGACAGCATGCTCTTACACTTCTCAATGAGAATCTTCCACGTATCATAGATATCGCGTATCTGGAGGCTTATATATATCTGCTGCGAACTTCTTCGCAGATTATCACGTTTGTTCGATTGGCATGGATTTTGAGCGAAGGTATGTAGGACATCGTCGGCTTCCCAAAAGAAACAGAACTCCGCCAATTTTCAGCAAAAGCTATGTATTTCCTAGATTTCAGTTTACCAGGCGATTATTCACCGGTTCCAACTTATGTGGTGTCTTGAAAACGTATCTCGTGATCATCTAAAACCTCAGGCGCTTCTAAGCTAGAACTAAGTAAAGAGGGCTCTGGGCGGTGTTATGTTAGTAAAGGTAATACAGCCGTGATTTAACAACGCGGTCATTACGTTGGCTGAAATTGCGTTTCGCGGTCGATCTATCCATATCATTGTCTCCATCTTGGGAGTGCACGACCTGAAAACCGGGAACCGTTACGGTAACTAAGAATCGCTCTACGCCCCTTGTCAACTATGGGTACATGCCGATGGAGTGGCTGCACGGCATCCGGCAAGAACCACAACCACAGTAACAGAACACTTACGACATCCCGCCCGGGCCGCGGCTCGGCCGGTGCGCGCGGTGATACTGCCACAAAGTTTGCAATTGCAAGAGTGAACTTGTTTTAGAGGTAGTGAGTACATCCCAATAGTGTGCTCCACTGGCGCTCTGGTAAAGCCCACGGGACTTACCCCAAAGTCCTCGAAATAGTTTTTATACTCGCTGTATATCGTACACTTTTCTTGTGGGTCTTGTGATATATCGAACGAGTAGCTTTAGGATCACTAGTTAGCCAACCTGTCGAACAGTTCGCGCTTCAAAGGTGACGGTATACGGGAAGAAAAAACCATTATCCTCAGATGGCATGAATGATCGTCCACCTTCGTTTCCATATATATGCGCGCTTGGTTCGCTATCCCTTAAAGCATCTACCATAGTCACAGTCGTCGACACAGCTCTCCGCCAGTTGAGGGGTTGCGGTGGTACAAGAAGCTTCCAGACAGTTGGGGCACAGAATTGCAGGCGGCTGGTGTTGCAATAGCTTGCTGCATCTGTATGTGCGTGCGCACAAGCTAATGTCATATTTCAGGGTTAGGTGTACAATTAGCGTATCAAAGTTGAGATTCATGCAGAACATTGGGGGCGCCGGAATAGTGGCACTGATCAGTGTCCTATCTGGTTCAGAACCCTATAATGGCCGAAGATTCATGTGAAAAAGTTCTCTCCATTTGATTATATGTAATTTCTCCAGGCATCGAAAGATGTCGGCAGTCCGCAGTGCCTAACAACTTAGAATAGGGACATAAACTGAGTGGGCCCAGAATATTCGTGGTCATGTTAAAACAGCATTGTTTGTCATCCGATCAAACTTTTGCGATATACAGGGCCCAAACTAATGATACTAGAGGTTGCCAATAAAGTACCATCCAGTGACTCCCAAAACACCAAATCAACCGCCCACGAATGATTCCGAATGCTTGAGATTCCCGTATGTTTATTTTGTAAATCCCCAGGAAAAAAAGACAACACCGTGAAAGAAAAAGACCCCATTTAAGCTTCAGCATCCTCGATGTTTCCACGCTCCGAGACGTACAGACCATCCAAGAACTATACATGATATCAGCGACTGTTATGGCTACTTGCGGTGAAAAGCATACCTTTCGGATATCCTTATTCCTCACTCTGCAGATCTGCTGAATGTCGGCAGCAGACTGGGAGACGTTCTCGAGGGAGTTGCCGGACAGCACAAGCTCGTCCTTGACGTTGGGTGAAAACTCGATCTTAACGCCAGGCAGCAGGGTGACACGACGGATAATCTTCTCGCCCAAGAAGTTTCTGTATCGAAGTCAGTTACGCTGAAGCTAGAGCAACCAAAGTCGGAGCTGAAGCGTGCGCATGGATCCCGGAGGAGAGCCGGAAGACCGTACTCCGTTGGTAATTCTATCGTTCTTTTAGATGGTACTCACCGGATCTCGACTTGTGGTTTATCGTCATCGTCCTTGCCCTCCTCAATGTTGACGTTGATAGGGAAATGTGCGTAGACATAACGCATCTTGTACTTGTAGCCCCGAGTCACACCAGTGATCAAGTTCTCGATAATAGTCTTGACGGTACGGAGGGCAGCAACATTCTTTCGGACACCATGGTGGAGCTCAATGGAGATGGTGTTGGCAGAACGAGGAACGAAGGAAACCGCAAGATGCTTGAGGTCCTTTACGAGCTTTCCACGAGGTCCGGTGACGGTGACGAGCCGAGACTTGATAGTGACGGAGACTGCGAAATTCGAAATCCCATCAGCACTCTATTATAGCACTAGTACGGTCCCCCAATATCCCTCATCCATTCAATTTCGTCGACAAGCAGTAACCCGTAGTAGCTCTCAGTCAACAATCCACCTCTTTTAAGTCCGTCCTCTCCGCGTTCCAACTTCGTCGCAATCGCTTCCCCCGAAACCGGACTGAGAAATTCGGGAAAACTCACCGCCCTCGGGAATCGTCAGGAGCTCGTTGCTGTGAATGTACTTCATCGTGGCGAGGGGTGGTCGTCGGTGATTGTCGGCGAGGGCGTAGCTGTCGTAATCCGGTAATTCGTTCGATCGAGGAATTGGCGCTGGTGTTGAATTTCGGTTTCGGTGGGTGCCACCCAAAACGGAAAACACAGTCCGAGGTTCAAGCCCTAAGAATTAAATAGGGGCACACAAGTTCCTCCCACCAGCCAAATTCAACTGGCGGTAAATATTTTGCTATTTCCTAGCCGAATTACTGTATCAATTAAAATTGCATTAGGGTGACTATTTGGAGAATATAGAATGCTGCAAAACTAGATAGCATCGTACTACCCAATACCGGGTAGCTAGACTACAGCAACTTTAGAGCAGGACGTATACGTCAGGCTGAGAAGTTAGTGTGCGGGAGATGCTAGGCATACTCACTTCTTCCTTTCGTCTCTCCCGCTCGGCGGAGTTGGGGCGTTCCTACAGCCAAGAGGCAGCTCCACACATTCCAATAAGAACCTAACTCAACGATGATCTCATTTACTACGATGGGCATCTCGAGTTAGTTATTGTGGTTCAAAGCTGTAAATACTAACGTACCAACTTCATGCAATGCACTAATACCCTGACTTCTCTTGGAAAGCACCAGCTGTAGTCGAGATATCACGCATCGAACTTCATTGACTTCATTCAAGAAACCGAACCACATTGCATCGATTATCTACAGAGTACAAGACATTATCAACAAATGGAATTGAACTCGATCACCCATACCCGCCACCGGCTTGTATGTTCCTAGATTTGTCCCCCCAGTCACTTTCAACCCGACCTTTTCTAAATAGTATCTTGCTATAAGTTCGCCCTGATAAAACTTGCCATTAATCCCGTAGGGTTTAGAACCCCTCCGGATTTGCACAAACCAAACCTCTCTGCAAATTCTCTATTTCCATTGTAGTAGGATTATAGATAAAGCAAGCAGGCAAGCCGTAACCACATCATCATTGCCATAAGATCAATAATTCCGGCGTACTGCCTGACCTCAATTGTTCCTAGGGTGCAGCGTTTCTAAAATTGACTTTAAAGAACGATTAGGAAATATCTCAGACTCCTCGTCATTCTCGTCTATGCGGATACCATATACTAGGCTCAAACTCGTTAAGATCCTCTACATCCATTATCAGATTAAAGATTTGCTCGAGGGAGAGGCCTTTGAAATTTTCTGGTTATCATGGATAGGAGCATCAACGTGTCTTCGCATCGGTTCTCTGCGTGGAAGAGGTCAATACAAGTCTCAGCCAGAATAACCGTCGCCCCAATTTTCTTCATAACTTCAAAGGGCAAGCTATTATAGTCAAGACCAACATGAACATGATAAGAAAGGGTCGTACTACTCTTGACTATGATCCTTTCCTTTCACTCCGCTATTCAATATTTACACCTGCAGCTCGACCATGAGGAGGTATTAACCCAGTACCAAGTTTACAGACTAAAAGAGGAATTTCAGAGTCATACTTCATCAATTTGTTAGATCAATTAGAGATGACGGTAATTTCAGGTGTTGCTGAGTTAGAGCCCATGGCAAGTGCACCACAATCAGATAACTCACTGCAATAGCAACATTTGAATTTTAGAATATGCTAACCACCTACCACCTTCAATATAACTATTAACATAGCAGAAGACACCTTACAAGTTACTATAAGCGGAACCATTAAATGCGGTTTTCAATACCAAAAAATTTCCTACTCATCAGACGGTTCACGGACTCAGGATGCGTTCAAGGACCAGCCGTTGGGTTGGTGATGGGTTAGGGTCCCACTAACGCCCACCTGTGCTTCGAGTACACTCACAATGACTAGGCTAATCGACTCGAGTTTTCCCAGCTTCCACCCGTCGGATGTAAGCATCTTAAGGTAAGCTGTCACCGGTAGATCAGGTCATATCTCGTTATAACAACATTCATGTTTCCAACGGATGACATTCGCTTATACAGGTAACAAACATTGCATCAATTATGTCGTGTAAAATTCGAGCAATGGCAATGTTGAAACTTTCAACAGACACTGTAGCAAGCTACAAGCAAGCCAACAGTTCGCAAATCTAGGACAAGTATCACACAAAGCCATCCCACATCTTTCATGCACGGAATACTCGATGCACGATCCATCAACTTGAATGCATCATATCATACAAAGATCTCTATTTTTCTATATCTTTAGCCATAGATTTCCAGTAACATTCTCTCTCGTT